>BNJU01001462.1_pt1 | contig 128122 bp, 198 predicted proteins | sample 8539281 | NCBI WGS metagenome assembly BNJU01 (sample SAMD00202456, study PRJDB9452) | human saliva metagenome | isolation source: human saliva | place: Japan | reverse complement strand
ACCGTCGATAGCCGGTGGCGGTACCCGATCTTCGCGTTGGCATGTGGAACACTGCAAACCACCGACGTCGGTCCTGCTGCGGGTTCTGCACCCGAACGGCATCAGCCCGCACAGGCGCAGGATGCTCAGCAACTCAGGATCTGCGGGCTTGCGGAGGCTGAATGATGACGCCAGGAATGGTGGCCCCCGCATGGTGCTGGGTCAGGGAAGGCGTCGAGCACGCTGCGGGCCCTCCTCGTCGTCAGACCTGCCACATGGGACGAAATGCTGCGCCTTGTCGCCCAGATGGCGTCCGCCCGCACCATGGCGGGTTCAAACGAACTGACCGTCAGCCTGCTCGATGGCGATGATGTCGGCATCGGTGTCGGCGATCTCCATCGGCTGCTGGTGCAGCACGCGCGACAGGGCGCGATGCGGTCGCACCCAACGCAACCGCCTCCTCGAGCGCAGTTCCTCGGCCACCAGCCTGCATGCCATCCATCTCGCCCTACAAGTTTCCTTGCCCGCCTTCAGGAAGGTGATGGCCGAGTTCACGTCACGACGGTGGGCCGCCTCGTCGGTCAGGCCGACGCAGGGCGCGCTGCAGCGGCGGATCTGGTGCAGCAGGCGCACGGACGCGAACGGTTGGCAAGTAGCTGTCTTCGCAGGTGCGCGAATTGGAAGAATGTTCTGCGGCACACGGATGCCCTCGCGCACGGCGAAGGAACAGGATAGGAAGCCGAAATACTGGGCGCGGCGGTCGGTGCCGCCCGGTAGTAAAATCTGCGGGAAGGCGATGGGCGCTTCGAACTTCAGGAACAGGTAGGTCTTGTCGTCGCGGAACAGGATGTTGAAGCAGACTTCAGCGACTTGATCAGGTTGTTTTCAGCAGCAGCGCCGGCCTCCAGAGCCGACGGTGGTGAGGTGTCGATCTCCACCACGGGCCTACATCTGGAGCAATGCGCGGGCTGGCCAGCGTCTTTGCCCGGAAGTATGAGCACGCCGCTTGCTCAGGTCCTCGCCTTGCCACATGCAACTGCGGTGCGGATGCGTCCTTCATCCGATGAACGCCCCGGGCAGCGCCGGCGCGTGCGCAAGAGCTTCCAGCTCGGCCGGGCGCTCCACGAAGGGCGCGAGTGGGCTGCGCGGGCTGGGCTGCCAGGTCTGCCGGTCTGCCGGGTCTGCCCGGGTCTGCCAGGTCTGCCTGATCACCTGATCTGCCTGATCCTGCCTGATCTGCAGTTGCCTGTTCGCCTGCTCGACCGGATCAATGGAGTCCGCAGGTCAGCAGCCAGCACCTTTCATAGCTTCAGCACACATTCCCTGCCTTCCTTCCGGCAGGTTACCCGATGGCATCGCTAGCGCTCGATGCCCCGTCGTTGCGGGCGCGAATAAGCACGATGGTAGCCAGACCGATGCTCGCGACCGGCGATCAGCGGCAGCACTTCGTTACGTCGCGCACCGGTCGATCTTGTTGAGCGCAACGATGACCGGCGCGCCTTGAGCCAGCTCAGATCTCCTCGCTGTCCTGTCGCCGCCAGCGCCCGCCTGCGACGAGCACCACCACGGGCCCATGTCCCACCGACTGGGCCGTGCGGCTGAGGATCCAGCTGAGCGGGTTGATGCGTTGGGTCTGCGGCCCGGCGAATCGACGAGGATGAGCTGTGCATGCGGCCGCGACAGCACGCCTCGATGCGATGACGCGGCCCGAGTTTTGGGAGTGTGATGGACAGCATTCGTCCCAAGTAGCTATTGAGCAGGGATTTGCTGGTGTTCGAGGTTTCACTGTGTAATACCGTACCGCAGCGGAACGGGTGCCGTCGGCAACGGATGACGGGGATGTGAAGGATCGCGCGGCATGAAGAATGATCAGTGATACGTGCCGAGCAGATGTTCCAGGCGCAGCGCGGGTCGCCTCCTGCTCGGCCTTGTGGTGCCTGCCACTGCCTCGAAGGACAGCGCGCTCGGCTTCATCGGTGAGCTGGCACACCACGCCCAGCGTTGTCGCCCGCCGTAGGCCGCCACCGGTATCGGGGCAGCGCAGCCGGTTCCCCGCAGGTACCCGAAGGCGGTTCCGGCGTCCTTGCCCAGCCTGTGGGGATCGATGGCGTCCGCAGTGGCTGATAGAGGCACGACGACGCCTGCGGCCGCGGGTGCAAAGCCGGATTCGAGATGGCTCCATGCCTCGACGGCATCGTAATAGATGTGAGGGGCGGCGATGGCCGTCGTTTGCGTTCGCCCCTGCTCCAGAATCAGCGCATCAGGCAATGAGAGCCGCAGGCGATGTCATGCAGTGATCCCAAGCTAGACGAGATTGGCGCGTTGGGACAGAGCGCCTCGGCGAGTCGGCAGCGCGCGCATGTGCAAGCGAGTGCCACCGCACAGTTGAGCACGCGTCCCCAGAAACCCGCAGAAGTTGTTCACGTGCTGGCGTTCATGGCTGTGGTGGGTGCTCGCACGACAGCGCTCGACCGGAAGCAGCTGAGGCGGCTCGAGTGGTATGGCGACCGGAATTCGATGGTGCCCGTCATGCGGCTGTTCGCGGCGCCCCGAAGCTGTGTGGATGGACCGCCCGGCTCCCATATCGCGCGCGTGCATTCCTTCATAGTCGATGACCAGCTGACCGGCCCGAACAGCGGAATGTCTCACAGCTTGAACGACGATCATCGCTCGCCTCGTCCTGGAGAAGACCAGCTGTCGCCGTCGATGGCGTGTGGAATGTTCAGATGGCCTGCGAGCGGTCAAAGGCGCTGCGGATGGGTTCGGATTGCTGGGTCTCAGCGTTTATTTGCGCGCACCGTGGCTTTGATGTTCTGGTACTGGAGGGTGGGAACCACCCGCTACGACGACCAGCGATTACCGGCGTTGTTACGAGGATACGAAGAGCAGCCTGACCAGTGGGAGTGTTACGCTGCGGGCACGACGGGTGGTGGTGGAGAAAGCGTTCATGATGTGAGGGCGAGACCGTCGGTTGCGACGGTGAACGGTCAGGGCCGGACCGGATGACCGTGACCCATTTACCGGAAATGTCAATTCTTCTGCGGCGATCGTTGAAATTATCCAGATGAAAACGCCCGTCCAACCGTGTTCTTCGAACGAACTCGCCGTGCTGTCCAGACTGTTGTCGCGGTTGTCCCATCACCAGCGCAGCTGCTACCTTTGCAGGTCAGTTCACGGAGGTCTGGACGGCTTCGGTTCGCGGCTGCAGCGGCATCGATGGCCGGATTCTCCAGATCGATCAGCATTCAGGTGGCATGCTGCCGATGGTCTCGAATAGCGCCGCATGGGCGCCTGTTCGGCATCGAAGCGGCATCGCCGGCCGGGCGCAGCGGCGCTTCCTCACCATTCAGGAAGACGCGTCGCCATGGCAGATGGTGTCGCCTCGGCACGCCGATGACGCGCTTGATGTAATCCAATCGATGGATCCATCGGGTAACGGAAGACACGGTGCGTCGCCATTGCTGCGGTTCGCCCGGCCTTGATGATCTTGGTACGAACACCGCAGGCACGCCAGGCTGTACTTTGTTGACGAGAATCAGGTCACCGACCAGCAGCGTGGGATCATCGAGCCTGACGGACCTTGATGCCTCAGCCTGTGAAGGCGAGCGCACCAACAGCGACCACGAACAGCACGGGAAAGAGCCTTATGGTAGTCGAGCCGCAGGGCCGGCGGTGAGCGTTGCCTTGATGTTGCCGCGCCCGGGGACCGGATCTGCCACCGCGCGCTCAAGCGCGCTCGCGTTCCCACGTTCAGGCGCTCGCTCATGACGCCCGCGGGTGCCAGGCACCAGCACGGCCCTCCCAGCAGCCACATGCACAGGGTGAAGGCAGCCGCAGGAAGAGAATCAGCGGCGTTCACGACGCGTGGATCAGCTCGATAACCGCGCATCAGGAAAGGGTGTTAGACTGGGATGAAAAGGCCGAAGGATCGGCGTAGAAGGTTGCTGATGGGTTCACCTGCGCCAGACCGCTCGCAAACAGGACACGCAGGTGAGCGCGGGAATTTCACGAGTCTCAATACAGTAGCCGGACGAATGTCGAACTGTCTCGCCCTGTCATGCTCTCAGCGTTCAGCCTGGGCAGCACGGCTGCTGCTCTGCGGAATTCCACCGAACCCCGTTTGCGCGCTTGCCGGCCTTCGTTTTCGAGCAGCGGCGTTGCGGCGATGTCGCCGCCGCAGCACCCTGGTCAGCATCGTTCTGCGGGAGCGTTTGTCTTCGCGCGATGATAACAGCGCGCTGATGGCACCGAAACGCCACGTCGGAACACCCGGCGCGATCGTTTTCGCGCATGTATGGCTGGCCACCACGTGGAGGTACATGATGGTGACGATGACCGACAGGCATCGACCTTATCGCCGCTGGATCAGCAGAACCATCTTCACCACCGTCGGACGGCATTGAGGAACCGGTAGTCCGATCGACGCATAGTCGCGCGACACCCCTGGACTTCAGGCGGATCGAAGTCCAGCACGATTCGCCTATCGGCAGCTGGTGCGCCGCGTGACCATGGTGAGACGCTGCAGTCTGCGCTTGCCGGTGGTCAGCGATGACGGGGTCACGTACTCCTGGCATAATGAAGATGACGACCTGACGATGGGCTCGCGGATCTCGTGCCTGCTCGCGCGGCGACGGTTCTCGATGCTCGACGGTCCCCATCGGGTCACACCACCGTAGATGACGGTGGGCGCCGTGGCGATGAGATCCATGTCGTACTGCGCCCGTGCGCCCCGTATCGATGTCCATGTGCAGCATGCCGTAGTCGGCGTAAAGTCGAACCCTGTCGAGACCTCGTCTGAACTGCAGCGAGGCGTCGCTGAGCTGGAGCTTTTCCGTGGCGCGCTGCAGTGTCACTTTGCTGGCCTCCACCGGACAGTCATAACACGGAGGGCTTGATTCTCCTGAAAGCCCGGCGCGGTTTCGCCGGCGGCGGGCAGACATGGGCGGCGCGTGTCGCCCACTTGGCAAGCTTGAGCTCCTTCATGCCGGTGATGATGAAGCCCACCTGCCCGGTTGAGCGTGTCGCGCGGCGACGAGCAGCGGGTGTGAAGACCTCAGCTGGTCGCACTGAAAGGCGTTAGCCATCATAGTGGCGTGGTCGCGCGTCCTGGGTGAGTGGTGTTGCTGACGACCCGCACCGCATATCGCTCACGCCCACTGCCAGTCGAACCACGAATCGATGATCAGCGCCGTAGTGTGTCCGACGTTCATGGCGGAGCGGTGGTGACGATGGCGGTCGATGATCTCGTCCAGCCCCATGCCGAAAGTCTTTTGGCACTGCCGATGGCATCGCGAGTACGATGCCGGATCACAAACCAATTCGGCACGGCGTTGTCGGGATCGCCGACGGTAGTCCATCTGTTGAGCACCGGCACCACCTCGACGCCCGTGTCAATGAGTGGTGGTAGTTGGCCACGGTTCAAGTTCTCGACGTCTCTGCGAGGCGTCCACACACCGCAGCGCCCCTTCGCAGGTCAGGACAGCGAGCGGTTGACTCAGGAGAAGTCGACGTCCCGGGTGTCGATGAGGTTGGAAGAGGTACTGCGCCATCGGCCGCGATGCACCAGCGAGGCGGTCTGTGCCTGATGGTGGCTGCCGTGCTCGCGCTCCAGTCCATCGAGTCGTAGCACCGCCGTTCATTCGCCTGACAGCTCTGTGCGCTGGATCGCCGATCGGCCAGCGTGGACTTGCCATGGTCGATGGGCGATGATGGAAAAGTTACATCGTGTTGCGACACCGGCGTGCGATGAAGGCAGAGGGCTATTGTAGCGTTCGCGGCCGTAATGCGCACAGTTCCGTAGCGAATGTCTGTTCAACGGCAGGGAAACGCCCCTGCACGCGCGCCCCATCACGCAACGGCCGCACTGGGCGGCCTGTCAGGTCTGTGGTGGTGCTGCCGCCCTCGCCCCCGCAAGAGGCGGACGCCTGAGTTCGATGTTCTATCAGTCGCGTAACTGGCACGTGAGTTTCTCCACTGCTTGACCAGCAGCACCAGAGTGCGCTTGTGTCCAGCTGGCCAGCAGCCACTGAACTGGCTGGTCGAGATGGGCTGGCCGCTGACTTGCAGCAGCACGCCTGCCCGGCGTGGCGGCGCCGCCCAGCCCGTTGATCACCACGCCGTTCATGGCGTTCTCGGCCTTGCGCTGTTTCGGCCGTCGATCGAGGCCATGATGCCCAGTTAGTTGGCTCGGTTTATGCTTCGTTGTTCAGCTCCTCGCTTGCCACCCGCGTTGCGGTGTTTCAAACAGTTAAGCACCGCTGACCACCACGTTCAGCGTGAGGGCTGCCCGCGCTAGACCGATGGCTCGGTGCCGTGTTTGGTGTCGCCTGCCTTACCAGACGCGGCAGGTCGATCGGCGTCGATGATGACCGTCAGCAGGATGATGTCACCAGCATGAGACCGGCTCTTGGCGGCAGGCCCTTCGGGTCCAGTCGTTTTATTCCGCTGGAGGCTTTGGCAGGCCCAGCGCCTGGCGATGTCTTGGTGACCCGGTATGGCCATTGCACCGATGCGGCTGCGCACGACGCACCATTGGCCTTGAGCGAGACGCGCATCGCCCGTCAACGGGATGGCGAACGCATGCCCATGAAGCCGCCGGTACGGTTGTAGAACGCGAGTTGATGCCGACCGCCTGACCATCCATGTTGATCAGGGCCACCCGAGTTGCCGGGTTGACGGTCACGTCAGTCTGGATGAACGGGTAGGATAGTCACTGGTCTCGCGTTTTGGCCGAGACGATGCCGGCCGTGACGGTGTTGGTCTGACCGATACGAACCGATGGTCAGCACCACTTTCGCCCACGCAGTTGTTGGGACGTTGACGGCAGCATCAGCGGCTCGCGTTTATCTTCTTCAGCAGCGCCACGCCCAGGTTCTCTGTCCGAACCGATGAGTTTGGCCTGAACCGCGCTTGTCGTCAGCGTGACATAGACCGTTCACCGGTCGACCACGTGGTGGCTGGTCACGCAGCCGTCGTCGATGATGAAGCCCGAGCCGCCACGGGGAATCTCCTCACCGGACCGGACCGGGGCACTGACGCTGGCGACCTGCGGTCGTCTGGCATGTTAGATGAACTGGGCGGAAGAAGTGGCGGAAGAACCTGAAATAGCGAGATCGCCGGTCAAGTAGCTCACCGGCCCCGCCCCCGACTACTGCCGGCATGTTCGGTCGTGCGGATAAGACGACGGCGTCGCCGGTCTTTCCGCCCGTGAAGTCAAGAGCCGGCGCACGGCCTGAGCTGCGCACGGAAAGCGGGCTGGTGACCGTATGCACTGTGTTGAACAGGTTGGCCACGGTTAGCGCCGAGCCTGCCAGCAGGTACGTGCAGCGAGTTTCGGGTTTGTCCGGCGAACTGGTGACAGGTCGGTCAGGTTAGCTGGGGATACCATCGATCAGGAAGCTTAAAAGTTTCCTGTAGGAGAATTCGGAAATCAGGGCGTCTGCTCCGGAGGGCGCTAATTTCGTTGCGCCAGACCAGCCATCGACGCATCGGTCGCGGGCATCAGTGCCGGGCCCGCCGAGTGCGCCAGAGCAGGGCAGCACTCGCGCACGCTGGATGGCAGGCCTGTGGAAGCGGAAGGCGGTGCCCGGAACGCAGCAGCGCCCAGCACACCGGGGAAGGCATGGCCTCGCAGTTGCGTGCAGACCGCACTTCAACGAACGCGCGCGATTCGGTGGACAGGCTCCGGATCCGATGTGTCTGTGGTATCGGACGGCGAGGTGCAGCAACGGACCCAGCCACGGGTGCGCGGCTGCCGCGCAACCAGCCACGGCCCTCGGCCTCCCACTGGACTTTGAACAGGGTCCCGTCACCATGAAGGCGCACGCGACCGGCTGCCGGTACTGGGATGCGTGCGGTGGCACAGAGGCTGCCGGAAGCTACAGGTGGTGCTGCGACGACCGCCGTTCAGGCGTGAACCCACCATTGCACAGCCCAAGGAGGAGCGCAAAAGGCGATGAAGCGCAGCGGCCTGCCAGCCGGCTACGCGCTGTCCAGCCACGGCAATGGCAAGCATTTCGACCAGTGACGAGCAGAAGTTGGAGTCGAGACGACGTGCCGACGGCTGCGCTTTGGCTACGGGAATGAGCAGCGGCGAATCAGGCACGGCGGCTGATTCAGGAATGAGGAAAGGGCGAAGAAGAAAGAAGGGAAAGCGAACGAATGCAACGACCAGCTCGACCGGGCAGGCTGGTCAGCCAGATGTCGGCACAGGCCTCGCTCCGCCGTGAGGCGTCAGCGGAAGCGACGCAGCACCAAGGTGCCGTTGGTACCACCCGAAACCCGAAGGAATTCGAGACGCGACATCGATGTTCATCTCGCGCGCCCGCTGGCGCAGTAATCGAGACGGCACTCTGGATCCGCTGTCAAGCTGATGGTGGGCGGCGAGACCCGACGATGCACGGCCAGCGCACTGAACACCGCTCGATGCTTTGCCGGCAGCACCAGCAGGCGGCCGGTCATGCGACTCTGTGATGACGACGACCTTTCGCATCATCGCCGAAGGCGAGCTTGATGGCGTTAATCTCGTTCACAGGTCTCCCAACGGCGTGGACATGCCATGCGCGCTGATGTACTGGACCCGGGTCGGTGAAGGACTCCCGGCATCACGCAGGCATTCTTCATGCCCCGCAGTGCCCGCGAAGGTCTGGCGCGGGTGATGTGGTGCGCGTCCGAACTCATGCCGCAGCCAATCAGTCAAGAGCATAGATGCGGGCGCCCCGCTTTTCGCGTGCTCCAGCTCTTCCAGCACTCAGCACCCGGCGCTCGCCCGTGATGTGAAGCCATCCCGGTCGCGGGCTCCTGTGAAGCCGGCTGGGCGCGGCCTCCGAGGACCACGTCGCTGCGCCGACAGGGCTCATGGCCGCAATCCGCCCACGCCCGGGCGACAGGCCGACTCGGCGCCGCCGCCAGCCACATCACGTCGGCGTCGCCACAGGCGAGATGAGACGCCCGGCGTCACCCACGCAGTGCAGCCCGGTCGTGCAGGCACTGACGATGGCATAGCGCCCCCTGAAGACCGTGCATGATGGAGCAGCCGCCCGGCCACCAGATTGATGATCGACCCCGGCACGAAGAACGGCGAGAGCCGCGCCCGCGCCTCGAGGGGTAGTCCTGTGCGTGGTCCTGATCAGACGCACCACGTTGATGCCGGTTCACGAAGCGCCAGCGCCCGCGTTCTCCTCGGTGAGACTCCAGTCCACCGTCGCGAAAAGCGCCTGCAGACCCGCCGCCACGCCGTAATGGACGAAGGTGCAAAAGTCGAAGTGCCGCGTTCTCTCGCGTTCATCCAGTCGTGGCGGGTTGAAGTCCCGCACTTCCCGGCAATGCGCGATGGGAGAGGCGACGAAGCGCGATCGGGCCGACGCCCGACCTGCCGGGCGACCAGATTGGCCCAGCCGCCTCCGGTCGTCGCCACCGACCGGCGAGACGAGGCCAAGGCCCGTAATGACGACGCGACGCTTTGCTCATCAGTTTGCTCGAATGCGCCTCTTGACGAAATCGAGCGGCCTGCTGAACCGTGGTGACCTTCTCCGGCTTCCTTCGTCGGGGATTTCCTGCGCCTGAATCTTTCATCTTCCAACGCCACGACCAGCTCGACGTTGTCCAGCGAATCGGCACCCGGTGTCGTCCACGAAGGACGATGCGGTCTTGACCTCGACTTCTTGTTCGCCAAAGCTGCTCGGCCACGATCCTCTCGACCCGCGCCTCGATATCCGGACATTTCCAATACTCTCCCGATGAGTGATGATGCCGGCACGATGCCACCGGCTCTGGTTTCTCGAGTACCCGCCGGAAGAATTTCGGCAGGCTGGACGCTTTCCGTGAGGAAAAGCGACACGATTACTTCGGACGAAAACGTGGGATTGTGGCGATCCGACCACGTACATGCCGTTATTGACCGCAGCGAGGCGACGCCCGTGAACGATACTGATGCAAGCCGGCGTAGCGGGCAGCACCGCTGCCGCGATGTCGTCGGCCTCGGTCCGCGCCGGCCACTGGGGTCTGGCGCGCACGAGCGCCGCCACCTGTTCCTCCGGGCAGCGCCGTCGTGTCGGTCTCGCGATGAAGCCGGGCGCCACGCGGTTGACGGTGATGCCACGGCTGGCCACTTCGCGCGCCAGCGCCCTTCGCGACTATGCCGGCCACGCCAGCCTGGCGGCCGCGTGGCTGGCCTCGCCGCGCGTTGCCCATCTGGCCCGCCACCGAGGTGATGTTGATGATGCGGCTGGTGCGCGCCTCATCATGGGCTTTGATGGCCGCGCGCCATGACGGGCGATGGTTGCCGGTGTCACGATGACGGCAGCCCGGTCCTCGTCCTTCATGCGCATGCCCGGCTGTTGTGCGGGTGATGCCGGCGTATGCTGACGAGAATGGACGGCTTGCCGTGCTCGGGCCACGATGGCGCATCGACGAGTGGCGGCACAGGCCTCGGCGTCATTGACGTTTCAGCTGTGTGTGCCACCACGCGCGCGCGCGCCAGACGCATGAACTGCCGATGACCTTCTGCGCCCTTCTCGGACGTGGCGGTGCCGATGACCGTGGCGCGGCCCGGGCCAGCGTATCGGCGATGGCTGGCCAATGCCGCGCGAGTGCCGGTGACCGTGGCAACCTGCCCATCGAGGTTGCCGCATGGCGGGAATCGCGGAATCTGTGCTCGCGAGACGGCCAGCGTGGATTGAGAGAAAGCGGCATCGCCGACGCTGTGCTGCTGCCCGGGGCGCGATCCGCTTGATCAGGCCGGTCAGGACCCTTGCCCGGGACCGAATTCGACGAACTGTCGACTCCTTTGTCGGCCAGCGCCTGGAATGACCTCGACCCAACGCACGGGTGCGTGCCTGCGCAATCCAGTATCGCGGATGCGGCGGATCGGTCTCGCAAAGGCCACGTCGACGTTGTTGACCGCGGATATGCTCGGGCTCGATGTCGGCGAAACGGCGCCTGGCACCGCCGGGCCGGCTTGAGCAGCACCGAGTGGAACGGCGCGAGACCGTGCACGACGGCAGCACTGAGGTTCTCGGCCTGCGCAGTCTCGCAGGTCGCGCTGACGGCTCCGATGTGACCGGCAATGACCACCGACGGTGCGTTGGGTTGACGTGCCAGCTACCTCGTGCTGATCGCTGCGGGCATGGCGCGGCCCGTCGCACAGGCGGCCCGTACGTCGGCATCGGAAAGCTCTCGGATGGCGGCTATGCCGCCGGTGCCCACGGGCAGCGGCTTCCACGCCTGAGCGCGCAGTCGCACCAGCTCACGGCCGTATCCAGATCCAGCGAGCCTGCCGCGACCAGCGCCGTGTACTCACCCAGGCGCACCGGCCACAATCGGGCTCAGATCACCTTTCGGCACGCCGGGCAGCCAGATTGCATGCCGGCCGCGCGTGGCAGGTTGCGTCCGTCGTCACCGCCAGCCGCTTCGGCGGGCCTTCGGCATGACCCGGACAGCAGGGTCACCCAACGCCGCATCAGCGGCGCCACCGCGGCGTCGACTCGGGACGACCGACCAGCGACGAGCACTGCCGACAGCCTGCGATCCCGACCGGGGAAAATACGAATGCAACGCCTGAATCTGACTCCCCGCTGTCGCCAGGCTTGCTCATCTCTGCCCGCTCGGCATGGCCGAAGCAGAGCATCCTCGTCAGAAGCGGATGAGGTTGGCGCCCACGGAGACGCCGCCGCACCCCTTCCATCAGCTACCAGATGTCCGCTTGATCCGGCCGTCCTCACGGGCACGGGTCAGCGCCAGCGGGAACCGATGCCGCCGAGGTGGCGCCTGCCACGGTGGAGACCACCAGCTCGGAAAGGCCCAGCGCGAGGCCGGGCCGAAAAGAATGCGGATGTTGGCGGGTGGCACCAGCCAGTCGAGGTCGTCGACCGGAGATCGGCTGCCTGCAGGCTTCCGGGCGAGGTCAGCCAGCACGCGCACAGCCAGCTGAAGACGGCCCTGACCGTCCATGCGCAGGAACGGATGATCGCACACGGCACTGCCCCGCACACCGCCCGGCGTGGACAGGATGCCGGACAGACGGTCGTCCGTCCGCATGCAGGCGCGAGACCAGAACGCCCGGCGTGTCGGAAGCCGACAGAGCAGCACGGCGTCTGCGCCGTCACCGAACAGCACGGCGGTGGAACGGTCATTCCAGTCCATGATGCGGGAAAAGACATCCGCACCGATGACGAGGCGCACGATTGGCGACACCGCGCGGATCGGCGCGTCGGCGTTGGCCATGGCGAGCGGTGAAGCGCCGCACGACCTGAACGTCCAAGGCGCCGCCTGATGGATGCCCAGCTCGTTCGGATGAGTGCAGCCGTGCTGGGGAAGATCTGGTCGAGGCGAGGTGGCGCAGACCACCAGATCGATGTCATCGGGACCGGCACCAGCCATCTCCTTGGCCGCACGCGCAGCGCGCGCGCCCAGCGACGTGGTGGTGTCGTCGGGACCGGCCAGCCAGCGCTGACGGATGCCGGTACGGGTGGAAATCCCCTCGTCCGGTGCCCTCGACACCCGCGCAGCAGATCAGCACCAGATCGTCGTTGGTGACACGCCGTGCAGGCGGTGCAGACCCCACGATCACCCGCGCAAAAGCGCGCATTGCGTGATGCCGACGCCCGGCAGGGAACGGGAAGCGGCAGAGGGCGGCTGTCGGTCTGGGACATGGGTACCGATCCACGAGGTCAGAAGGGCGGCGGACCGGCGGCATGCCCTGCCGAGCTCGCAGCTGCCATGGCAGCCTCGATGCGGCCCAGCGAACCGTTGCGCGCGCCGCGTCATAGGCACGCCGCAGGCGGCTCGAGAGCCAGCACACCGGCCGAGCGTGACTCTTCAGAACGACTACGCGCGTCCCATGAGGCAGGCGCCGTTGTGCGATCGATCGACCCGTTGACGAAAACGCCTTGAGTGCCGGCATGACGCACAGCGCACCCAGCTTTGCGTGAACCAGCGCGAGACTCGCTGCCGGAAAGGCGCCGATCATCTGCGCAACACCCTCGGGATCGCCTTGAGCGCCGTGGCGACGAAGCATCCGAGACGACCACGTCGGCTTCTTGCCGCTAGACGTCAGTTCGCTCGACGTTGCCCACGAAACGGAGGCGTCTCGCGGATGAGGCGGCTGCCTCGACCACGTCATTGTCCCTTGATGAGCTCCTCGAAGCCGATGTTAACCCACTCCAGACGCTCGGTACTGTCAGCACCGAGCGGCGCACTGCCCAAGATGCGCGAAACTGCAGCAGATGGTCGTTCAGTGACATCGACGTTGGCCCCCAGATCCAGCATGGTAAACTTCTGCGTGGGCAGCTGGTGAGATGGCGGGTCGGTCGATGCCCGGCGCGTGAGGACAAAGCGCGAGATGCCATCAGGGCGCTGGTGCTTCCGACGACGCAGGCATCGGCTACCGCCTTTGACCCTGCCGATGGCGATGCCATGGAGAGTTCGCCGCTGCAGGGCTTCGCACCGGTGTCGTCCAGCGCGAATGACCTCTGGCCGGCACGCGGATGCGACGACAGCGCAGGATCGAGCCGTGCCCGCCCGCTGACGGGATGACATGCGCCCTCGACCTGTCGGGGCGACCCACCAGCAACAGCTCGGCATCCGACCGCAGGAATGACAGATGCCGGAACGGTCACCGTCAGACCATGGTCTCACGGCTCGATGCGAGCGAACGCCTGGCGCACTACGATTTATGGTTGGTTGCAGGTGCGGCACTGCTCACCCGAAGGCTCGGTGCAAAGCGGGCCGCACAGCTGATCGGCAGCAGAATCAATCGTCGACGGTCTTGACGATCTTTCCGCTCGATAGTAGCCAATGGGGCTGATGTGACGCAGGGTGCACTTCGCCCGGTGGGCTCGACGGCAACCGGCGGGTTTTCCGTGTGATCGTGCGAACGATGCATGCCGCGCTTGACGGCGTCTTCTTGTTTTGCTGAACGGCCAGTGAATTTCTCTCCAGCCCACGTGGCGGGCAATCAAGATATAACGAGTCCGGAAATGAAACGTCGCCTGCTTCATTAAGCGTCGCCGGACTGGGCAGATCTGAAGACCGCCATGGCAGCGCCAGCTGGCCTGTCTCGATCAGGCCAGCCGCGCCAGCCGCGGCTCGACGGCAATCACGTCCACATCCACCCCGGCTTGGATCCTCCAGCCCGGCATCGGCGCTCGAAGCGGCGAGCCGGAAACGGCGTGATCGACAGTTCATCCAGCGGCAGCTGCCCAGACAGCGTCCGCAGGCCACCACCGGCGCAAACTGCAGGTGATAGCACCGAGAACCGACGACCTGGTCCAGCTCGTCACGCGCATTTCCCCTGCAGCCGCCAGTGCACCAGCGTGCTTTCATCCAGCAATAACTGCCGTAGCAGGCGTGGTATCCGCGCAACCGGTGTTGCCTGCCGCCGTTCGCTCGCGGGCAAAGCGGGCGGATCGATCTCGGTGCCAGCCCGGCAGAATCGGCCTCGGCCACCGACGGAAACAGAAGCGGCAAGTGAGCTGTGAGGCGGCTTTGTACCGATGGGTTTCATCGAGCACGTTCTCCTGTCGGTCTGGTTCGGATCTGCAGGCATGCGCTCACGCCCCAGATGCCCTACCCCTCCCGGGATCCGCGCAGCGACCCCGAGCAGGCGCGCTTATCATAGCAGCCCGTGAGACCGATCCTGCTTTCCTCCTCCCCACGACGGGAACTGCTTGCGCGTCGCGTCGCTCTTCGAGGCCGTGCGCCGATGTCGACAGACGCCCCGCCCCATGAGCCCATTGTCGACTCGGCCGCGCGCCCGGCGGTCCCTGATGCGAAACCATTCTTGGCCCGGCACCCGATGCTGGTCACCGGTTCGGACCGGTGGGCACGCTGGACAGCATCACCCTCATCGGCAAGCCGGGCACCGGAACGCGCTCACCTTCAGCTGCAGCGGCGTCTCGGGGCAACGCATGACTTTCATACGGCACCTGACGCTGCGCGGCCGAGCCTTTGCCCCCATTGACGATGCCGTCGTGCAGGTCACCTTCCGGACGCTGCCCTCGCCGACATCGACCGTGCAGCCTGCCCCGAGGATGTCCTGACTGCGCCGGTTCGCCCGCTGCGAGCTGGGCATCAGCCTGCTGGAGTCCATCGGACCGATGACCCCACGGCCCTGATCGGATTGCCGCCGATCCGGCTGAGCGCCCAGCTGCGGCAGTCTGTGGATGTCCGCTGCCACCACCCCTTCATCGGAACGGACATCACGAAGCCGACACCCACTGGACGCCTTCTGCCATTCCACGCCGCCGCAGCAGCCCGAGACGTCAGCAGCTCGGCTGCCTGGAGCCGGACAGCAGCAGGTCTCGGCACTGACCGACTTTCGGTGGAAACCCGCCGCGCACGGCGCTGGCTGGCCTGCTGGGCATGCAGCGCATCCGGGATCTGCAGCTGCGCGCCTGCCCGGTAAGTCTGAGGGGAAGACGCCCGACGCGCGCGACCGGCTGGCCCCCGCTCTGGAAAGGGCCGTGACACGGGTCTGCTGTACGCGCAGGCTCGGCTGGCCTGACCCGGCGCTGCTGGTGGAGGCAGCGCATCGACGCATCGAGGTCGTGCCGCTGGTGGGCCCCTCATCGCTGCTGCTGGGGCTGATGGCCAGCGGCCTGAACGGCAGCACTGCCTCGGGCTATCCTGCCCGCGGCGGCCGACGAACGCGCCCAGACCATTGCTCGGCTGGCGCAGCGTTCACGACGCGAACGCGAGACCCAGCTGCTGATCGAGACGACTATCGCACCGTGCTACGCCGATGCCCGGTGGCCCATCTGTCCCGAAGACGTCGGCTGTGCGTGGCCACCGACCTGACGGCGTCCTGCGCAGCGCATCGAGACACGTACCGTACAGGACTCGGCGGCGCAAGCCGCCCGTCATGCCCGACCAGCGGCCCGCGCTTTCTGTTCCCGGCCTGAGCCCACGAAGGGCCCTCCCGCCGAGACGCCGGGCGCAGCACCGGCCTCGGCCGCCGACGCGGGTCTCGACCTGCTTCCAGAAACCGCCGAAGCCGGCCCCGAACTGCTCGGGCCAGCATCTGCCAGCGCGAGTATTCGCCGAAGTCCACCACGTTCTCGGTGTTGAGCACGCCGCGCCACCGAATCCACCGACCCTAGACCATCAACAGCCGGTCCAGCTGATGCTGCGCTCACCGGTCCAGAAAAAGCCCGCTGAAGGTCTCGGCTTCTTCAGCCGCTGGCTGCGTCCCTGCTTGGCCACGTCGATGAACTGACGATGAACCGTCACCAGCATCGCACCGGCATGAGCTTTTCTGCTCGGCACCCTGGGCGCGTGGGATCCATGAAAGTTTTGTTCTTGCCGGGCCGTCTGCGTGCGGCGTCGATGCCCAGCATCTTGAGCGTGTCCTGAACGCCATAGTTGCTGAGCAGCACCCTTTAATCGAACCGACGATGCTGGCCTTGTCCACGTAGATGTTGGTCAGCCGCCGCCGCGATGTAGTAGCCGCCCGAGGCAATCGACTTCCCTCGATCACCGGCGGCTGCTGGATGAAGACGGCGCTGACGCCGCATCGTCGACGATCATGTCACCTGTATCGCAAGGGCTTCGCCCGACCGTTGATGCAGGACCACGCCCACCGCCCGCGGATCGGCAAAGAGTGCGCAGGCCTGATGACCCGATCGGCCGAGACGCCCCTCCTCGCCCGAGCCGCCGACGATGACCCTTCGATGTTGATAGGGCCACATGGCTGGCTGGCCGGACGCCGATCCCTCATCCACCGGGCTACCGAGGTGCAGCGCGCGGATGCCAGTCAGCACCGCGAACGCCAGCCACTGGAAGATGCGCCAGCGACGCTTGCCTTGCGCTCCTTCAGCGTCTCGCGCGCGAGTTCTCGACGAAGCCACGACCCCATCTCTGCCGTGCCCGAGATGTTTCTATCGTTCTGCTCTGCCATGCATGGCCTCCCTTCCCAAGAGAGGGTTTGCTGCCTCAGGAAAAAATAGTGATTCAGATCACCCTGAATGATCAGGAAAAGCGGCCCGGACGAAAACGGAACCCCAATTTCAGGCGGCGCTCAACACCTCGTGCACGCGTACACACGTCCGGGCACGATCCTCAGTCCGGTCTGCTCAGGCGCAGCCGACGAGTCGGCCCAGTTTCTGACCACGGTTGCCGCCATGGTATCCGGCTCGCCGGATTGCAGCGAGCGGGTTCCCGTGTCGTAATAGACCCGGATGCTGGCACAACCGAAAGCGCGTGCCATCTCGATGTCATAGATCGAATCGCCCACCATCACCATCTGCGTCGGCTGACCCCCATCTCTTTCGGACAGTGGCTCTGCAGCATCCATGGATCAGGTTCGAGGCGCCCTCTCGGCGCAGCGCGTTGCCCTGAAGAACGCCCCCAGCTCGCCGCCGTGGCCAGCACGGTCAGTCCGGCCCGACTTGCTGGTGGCCACGGCCAGCCGTCGCCCCTGCGCCCGCAGCGCCTGCAGCAGATCGGGAATGCCGGCAAACGGGATGTCGACACGCCATGGCTAGCAAAACAGTGGCGTCGATAGGTGTCTCGGAACTCGGCGTGACGCTCGGCCGGAAAGTCCGGTACGAACTGCTGCAGCATCTCGCCCAGCCCCAGCCCCACCAGGGGCCGGATGGTCTCGGCCGACGGTGGCGTCAGCCCCAAAGACTCCGCCGTTTTCCGGATGGCCTGAACGACCTGAGCCACGGAGTTTAGCCATCAGCCGTCCCAGTCGAACCACGACCTCACGACGACACAAGTCCTTCTCGACGCCAGCCCCGCCATCCTGTAGCCCCTTTCATGGATCAAGTCATTGATTTTCGGGTCACGGCATTATTGCATGGAAGCCCCAGCAACGATACGTACCCGCATATGAGTGAAAACACCGTGTGAATGAATCCCATGGAGACCATCTCGTCGCGTGATGATCACAGGCCCGCCTCCTGAATGCGGGTTCGCGCGTCATCAGGCGTAGTCGCATCCAGTCATTCAACTCTCGCGAATCACTTCAGCATACGGCGGCAACCGTCAATCAATATTTGATATTTCACTGAAGTTTTCTGCATAACTCACTCATCTTGCACAGCATCCGCCGTCACCCCGAATCGGGCCAGCATCGCCTCGAAAGCGCCGGCTGGGCGCCCTCCAGCACCAGCATCTTCGTCCTTCTTCGGTGCTTCATTTCAAGATGAAAGGCGGAAGAAACATGCGGTTATACCCCATTTCATCAAGCATCCTGTTTAAAGTGAAGTCTGCGATTTCTCATCCCCGATGGATGCCCTCCGTGCGCCAGATGCACCCGGATCTGGTGGGTGCGTCCGTAAGCAACTCAGCATCCAGCAGCGCCCCATGGGCGGCAGTCCCGGCGCCGCCGAAGTCCAGCGCCTGCAGACGCCGAAAAGCGCGTTGCCGAAGGCTGCCCCCGAACACGCTCACGCACTCGGACGCTCGCCAGCCGGCGTGATGTAGCGCAGCAACGGATGCACCAGCAGCTCGCCGAGGCCGCCCCAGTGCCCTTTCACGATGGCCGTGGCGTTTCTTCACTCGCCGGCGGCAAACATCCGGTGCAGGGCCGTAGCAGGGCCGAACGTCAGCGGCACGACCAGGACCCGAGGTGTCGCGGTCCAGACGGTGGGCCAGCTCCGTGAACTGGCCGGGCGGGTGCGGGCGCGCAGCCGCTCGATGAGGCCGGCCGAGACGCACGCCCTACTGGCGGCCAGCCCCTCGACTTGTCCACCACCAGCAGGTGCTCGTCCTCGAAGAGGATGGACGTGACGGTCGTCCAGCTTTAGACCACCCTGGCGGACTCGGACGCAGTGCCGTCTGCGGCACGCTGGCCAGCGGCGGACACGGACCCGCTCACCGGCGGCCACGCGTTTGCCGGCTTTTCGACCCGGCGCCCGTCGACGCGTACTCGCCCCTTGCGGATCATCCGGTAGATGCGCGTCTGGCACGCCACGCAGCATGGCCAGCAGAGTTGTCCGTGCGCTGACCCTCGTGCCCTCGTCCACCGTCAGCCACTGATGGTGTTGTTTGCGCCATGGGCGCTGTGTCGGCGTCTTCATCCGGCTATAATCGCGGGCGGTTGTCGGTCATGCAGGCTGGGCGTCGCCAAACCGGGCCATACCTTTGAAAATTCGCCGGTTTTTCGGCGACGCAGCGCTGGGTCCGGTTTCGGCGTCAGACCCGCCTGCGCTGTCGTGCAGTCTGCAGTGTAAAAGAAGGCTGGATTTTTCGCGTGCCCGCCACCTTCCCGGTGCGCTGGCGCTTGCACCGCCCTTCCAGCTGCAGCCCTGCACGCCGCGCGACAAGCCCGCATGGCCGCATTGTCCCGGCCTGAGCCCGGCTTTGCCCGGATGACGACTATTGATTCAAAACGCGGCGTCGAAAGGTTCGGCGCGCGAGCACGATTCGATTCGATGAGCCGCCAACGCCCGTCGGGACAGAAACAACGGAACCAAAGGCCCTTCACGTCACCCCATCCGGCCCGATGATCACGACAACCCCGCCCAGAGTTTCCTCCCTGCCGGCTGCTGGCCACGACGATCTCCGTCTGCGCGCTGCCGTCGTTGCCGCGCCACCGACGTGCCCTTGCGGCCTTCTCGCCGTCACTGTTTCGATGATCTGCCCTGCGCACGGCTGCCGGGGTCGACCCATGCTCGCTGGTCCTGCCACACCACGCCAACGTGCATGGAGTCATGGCGATGAAACATGCTGTTCAACGCAACCCATTCGAAGAACTGCGGGTTGCCATCGTCGATGCACAGCGGTTGATCGACATTGACACGAGTCCGCCGGACGCGAGAGTCGCAAGAGCAATATCTGGCAAGGTCGTCACCGTGTCGAACCCTCGCTGGAAGCCTGCTTCGTCAACTACGGCGAAGACCGTCACGGCTTCGCTCTTCGCGAAATCTCCCCGATCCTACTTCCGTCAGGATGTCGAAGGCGGCGCCGCTGCGCATCCGTGACGTGATCGGCGAAGGCCGTGAACTCATCGTCCGTGTCGAGAGGAAGAGCGCGGCAACAAGGGCGCCGCCTCGACCACGATGATCTCGCCGGCTCGGCCGCTACGTGGTCCTCATGCCCAACAACCCCCGTGCGGCGGCGTGTCGCGCCGCATCGAGGGCGAGGACCGGCAGGAACTGCGCGAGGCTATGGACAAGCTGCAGGTGCCCTCCGGCATGAGCCTCATCGCCCGCACCGCCGGCATCGGTCGCTCGGTCGAGGAGCTGCAGTGGGACCTGAACCACCTGCTCGCAGCTGCTGGCAGGCGATCGAATCGGCCGCCGTCGGCACCGGGCGCTTCCTCATCTACCAGAATCCAGCCTGTCGTCGCGCCATCCGTGACTACCACGGCCGACATCGGCGAGGTGCTGATCGACACCGAGGACATCTACCAGCAGGCCACGCAGTTCGCGAGCTACGTGATCGCTCGACTACGTGCACGCGTCATACTACCGCGATGCCACCCGCTGTTCTCGCGCTTCCAGATCGAGCACCAGATCGAGACCGCCTCTCAGCGCGTCGTCGCCGCTCGTCGCAGGTGGCGCCATCGTCATCGCGACCACACCGAGGCGCTGGTGGCCATCGACGTGAACTCGGCTCGCGCCACCCGTGGCTCCGGACATCGAGGAAACGGCCGAACTACAACATGGAGGCGGCCGAGGCGGGCTCGCCAGATGCGACTGCGCGACCCGGCGGCCTCATCGTCATCGACTTCATCGACATGGAGCAGCCGCAACCAGCGCGAGGTCGAGCAGTGCCTGAAAGAAGCGCTCAGCTTTCGGACCGTGCCCTGCGGACTGCAGATCTCCCGCTCGGGCCTGAGGTGGGCTGTCGCGCCAGCGCGCGTCCGGCGCTCAGCGAAGGCAACCATCACCTCGCCTGCGCGTGCGAAACGGCACCGGCGTCATCCGCGACATCGAGTCCTCGGCCCTGCACGCTGCTGCGCAAAGTGCTGCAGGAAGAGGCCATGAAGGAGGAACACCGCCGCCGTGCACGTGCAGGTGCCGGTGAGGTCGCCACCACCTGCTCAACGAGCGCACCGAGATCGCCACGCTGGAAGCACGCCTCGCGTCGAGATCGCGCGATCCCAACAAGTCGATCGAGACCCCGTCTACAGCCCCGGGCGCCTGCGCACGACGACGAGCGTTGCTGACCCATGCGCCAGCTACGCCATGGCCGAGGCCAACGACGAGGAAAAACACCCACCCGCCAACAAGTTCAAAGCGGCCCGGCAACCGCCGAGGCCGTGGTCGGCATCACCATACCAGCCGGCTGGCACCGCCGCCCGCCCGTCCGGCTGCAGCGCCCGCCGCATCCTCGACACTCTGCCGCTTCGTCCACTCACGTAGCCTGCTTGATCGCATCCTGAACCTCGTTCGGCTGCGCCGTCCACGGTGCCGAGACCGCCGAAACAGCGGAGCGTCCGTCCGACGATGGTCGCAATCGCACCGCCGCAACGCCGGCAACGCACGAGTCGGAGTGAACGGCAACCGTCGCGGCGAGCGCAGCGACAGCGAAGGCCGCAACGGTCGGCGCAACGAGCGCAATGGTCGCGCGAGCGCACGGAACGTGCGAGCGGACCGAACGTGCCGAAGCCTCCGACAACGGCAGTAAAGCGTGCCCGCGAGCGAACGGAGCACGGTCGCCAGCGCGACGAGGCCCGCGACACCCGTGAGCTGCGTGAATCCCGCGAAGGTCAGACACCCGCGACGCGCGCCAGAACGGCGAACGCGCGATCGCAATAGCCGCAACGAGCGCGCCGAGCGCCGTGAACCGGCCGAGCGCAACGAACGCACCCAACGCAACGAGCGACCCGAAGGCGCCGAGCTACCGGCCGAGAGCGTGCAACGCCCAGCCTGCGGTGAACGCGGCGAGCCGCAACCGGGGCGAGCGTGCGAGCACAACGTGCGTGACGAAGCCACCGAAGAGCGCGTCGAGGCCACCTCGGCGAAGGCCGAGCGTCAGCGTCCGAACGGGGCCGTCGTCGCCGTCAGGCCGACAACGCCGAGGGCGCAGACCGAAGGCTCGGACACCCTTCCGGCCGAGACCGCTGACGAAGCCCCGGCCCCTGCACCGCGCGAGGCCGTGGCTGCCGCTCGGCCGAGCCCGCCAGCGACAGTCACGCAGTGACGTCGGATCGAACCCGCCGCCGAGGCTCGCCCGGCCGAAGTAGCCGCTTCGACCCGCGCCCGCGTCAGCAGGCTCCCCGTCGGAGATCCGCCCTGTCGGCCGCCGCAGCACGACGAGAAGCCCCAGCTGCGCCGAGGAAGGCGAGCCGCCGTCGCCGTCGCAGCAACCGCCGCGACCGGACCGAAGCCGATGCTCGGCCGTGAAGGCGCTGCACCGGCCGAGACCGCCGGCACGACCGAGGCAGCCCCGGCTGCGCCTGAAAGGAGCCGACGCCGCCGTGACGACTCCGGCCGAAGGTCGTGAGCAGTGCCGAGCCGCGCGAGCGTCGCGCCCCGGCAGCCGCGCGAGAAGCGCCCACCCAGAGGCCGACAGCAGCGCCGCGCCCCGCAGCCGAGGATGCCCATGCCGAGAAGGCCGCTCTGCCGGTCGCGCCGTGAAGGCCGAGAGCGCCGAGCAGGCCGAATGCCGTCAAAGCGCCGGCACGTCGCCGTGCAACACGGACGAAGCCGCCCGTGCACCGTCGCCCCGCCCGCAGGCAGCGCCTGCCCAGCCTGTGCCCACCCGGGCACTGGAGGAGGTGGTACGAGTCGGCAGGACTGGAATGGGTGCAGACCAGCGCCGCCCCGCAGGCCGAGCTCTGTCGATGACCGCGCCCGCTGCGGCCGGCGCCGGCAGCGCAAGCCGCGCACGCCGGTCGCCGCTGAACCGCCGCAACAGGTGGAAACCCGTGCCGGCAAACCGTCGGACGAGCAGTAACATTCGCTCGGCCCGGCAGGGCTTCGCCTGTCGGGCCGGTTCACTCTCTTTCCCCTTCATGGCAGAACGGTCCTCCCATTGCCGACCAGCGCAGTCGCGGTCATCTGCCGATGCAGCCGCCCGCCCTGCAGGACGGCCCATCGGCGCTGCCCACATGTCTCCGGACGGCGCCCCGCTTGACGCCGTGCCCGTACGCCCCCTGCACGACCTGGCATCTCGGTCACCGACCGCCGTACCTCCGCTGCTCGTACATGCATGCCGCGCGAGGTCTTTTGCGGACGATCAATTCCTCTCGCACGGCTCATTGCTCAGCTTCGAGGAGATCACCCGCGTCGCCGGGCTGATGGTCGGTCTGGGCGTGAAGAAGATCCGCCTGACCGGTGGTGAGCCACTGTTGCGACGCGACCGGAAACGCTGATCGCCCAGCTCAGCTGCCTGCGCCAGCCCAAACGGCGAGCCCATCGACTGACCCTGACCACCAACGGCTCGTTGCTGGCCAAGAAGGCCCGGTCACTGCGCAGGCCGGACTCGATCGCGTCACGGTCAGCCCGGACGGCTCGGACGATGCGCTGTTCGTAAGCTCAACGACGCCAACTTCCCGGTTTCGCGTGCTGGCCGGCATCGAGGCCGCTGCCCGTGCCGGTTTCTCCGGCATCAAGGTCAACATGGTGCGCCGTGGCCTGAACGATGGCGAGATCCTGCTGATGGTCGAGCATTTCCGCGGCACCGGACATCCTGCGCTTCATCGAATACATGGACGTGGGACAGCATAACGCTGGCGCATGGAAGAAGTGCTGCCCAGCCGTGACATCATCGCGCGCATCCACGTGCAGTCCGCTGCGCCCTCGTCGATCCGGAACTATCCCGGCGGTGGCTCAACGCTGGCGCTTCCTCGACGGCGCTGGCGAGATCGGCGTCATCTCCTCCGTCACCCAGCCTTTCTGCGGCGACTCGTCGCGTCTGCGGCTGACCACCGATGGCCAGCTTCACTCGCCTGCTGGTCATCGTGGCCACGACGACTGCGGGCCTGTTGCGCCGTCAGCTGCCCGGATGAAGACATCCGTACCGCGTTGATGAACCTCTGGCAGGGACGTGACGACCGTTATTCCGAGCTGCGCAGCAGCCAGAAAATCCGCCAGTCCAACCTCCAACGGCAAAAGGCGGTGACGAGCTACATCGGTGGCCGAAGATCCCATCACCGGCTCGGTGTTGGCCGGTGGAGCAGCCCTGGCGCCTGCAGGTTGCCCACCCGGCGCCGACAAGGACTGCTGCTCGCGTGGCAGGCCGCTGATCGCCCGGGTCATCGACAACCGCCCGCAGCAGTGAGAGCCTCGTCATCAGCGCCAACCGCCAACGGACACTATCGCCAGCTGGGCCATCCGGTCCTGCCGGATCGGCTGCCCGACATGCCCGGCCTCGCCGGCATTCATGCTGCCCTGTCCGTCTGCCCCACCGAGCGGCTGGCCGTGGCCGCCAGACACCCCTTTTCGCCTGACCGCTGTTGCCCGGCTGCAGCACGCCCTGACGGGCAGCAGCGCCCCATTGCCTACGCCCACGACCCCGACCAGCCCACCCGCTGGTGGCCGTGCTGCATCGCCGCCTGCTGCCCTCACTGGATGCTTTCCTGAAAGCTGGCAACCACCGTGTCCGACAGCATGGCCATGTCATCGGCGCCCGTGCAGCCCTTCCTGATCCGCAGGCCTTTCCAGAACCTCAACACCCGAGAACGTGGCAGGCGTCGAAAGCCACCTGCGCTCGCCTGCTCCATCCGCATCCTTCACCCTGAGCCCCATCCGGAACCACGCCCGGCTGGCACCCCCATCTCGCCCGGAGAACCCGTTCATGAGCACCTCGACCGACTGCCCTCGCTTCCCTGCTGGCCCGCCTCGTCGGACTTCAACCCGGACGCCGTGCCTGCGGCGCCAGCCCGCGAGCCGCTGGGAGGACTCGGGTGGCACCACGCGTCCGGTGCGCGGTCGATGCTGGTTCAGGCGGGAAGCCCTCGGCCGCGTGCTGGCCCGTGACGTCGTTGCCGCTCGGACCTTTCCCCTGCGACAACGCGGTAGGACGGCTACGCCCTGCGTCATGCCGACCCGAACCCCGAGGGTGACACCACGCTGCCCGTGGGCGGCGCGCACGCTGGCCGGCGATCCCCCGCCACCCTCCCCGGACAGGCTCGGCGCATCGTGACTGGCGCCCCATGCCCGCGGGTGCCGATACCGTGGTGATGCAGGAACACGTCCGGCCGCCATGCCGATGACGCAGCCTTACGCAAGCAGCCAGCCCGATGGCGGCGCTTGCCCGTCGGAAACGATCACCCTTCCGGCCGGCCAGAAACCGGCCAGAACGTCCGCCGCCGGGGTGAAGACATCCGCACAGGCCAGACCGCCCTCCATGCCGGTCGGATCCTCGCGCATGGATTCGGCGCGTGCCGCCTCGCGGGCATCGTCGACCTGCCCGTGTTCGGCCCGCTGAAAGTGAGCGTTTTCTCCACCGGCAACGAACTGGTCCAGAGCGGCAGCGCTGGCCGCTGGCCAGATCCATGACAGCAACCGTCCGACTTTGCTGGCGCTGGCACGCACTCGAGATTCGAGGCCATCGACCGGGCTGGCTGCTCGACGATCCCGCCATCCTCGACGAAGGCCCTCGCCTCCAGCATAGATCAGGTCGATGTGTTGTTGACCACCGGCGGTGCCGCCGGGGAGACGCCGATTCGCTCTGGCACGTGCTGTCACAGCCCATGCACCACCGTGCGCATGGCGCTGCCCACCGAAGCTCATGCGCGAAAACTGAAGCTGCGTCCGGGACGCCCTCGTCATCGGCCGCATCGGCCAGACACCGGCTTCGGCCTGCCCGGCAACCTGCGGCAGCGCTGCTCAGCTTCCCTGTTCGTCATCGACGCCGCCCTCCAGAAAAATGGCGGGCATCACCGTCTGCGCTCGCTGCCGCGCATCCGCGCTCGCGCCGGCACGGCCATCCGCAAGCGCCCGGGCCGGCAGGAGCTGCTGCGCGTGACGCCTGCTACCATGAATCGGACGATCTGCGGTGGCCATGGCCTGCCGGCAGCCAGAGTCTGCCCAGCGTGCGCTCGGTCGCCGAGGCCGACGGCATCGCCGTGCTGCCCGAAGACCAGGCCCGGTCGCCGAAGGCGACCGGCTGGACGTGGTGCCGCTGCACGGCCTGCTGTAATCTGCGCCCCCATCCGCAGACCGTCTCCGATCAGCACGTTCGATCAGCCAGGGCCGGCGAACACCGCCTTTTCACCATGATCCCGCACCGCATGAACGCCACCCCCATCTTCACCGCCTGCTGCTGGCAGCAGCCCCGCGCTGTCGGCCGGCAGCGTGCAGGCCGCCCAGACCACCGGCAGCCAGCCCATCGAGAAGGCTGACCCGGCCGCCATCCAGCCGGATACCGACGTACCGCCCCCACAGCCCATCAGCGATGAGGTGATCGGCCGGAATACGACGCTCACCGGCAGAGGTGAAGGGCAGAAGATGTATACCGTCAGCTACATCCTGCTGAGCGACGAAACGGAAGTTCGCCAGTGGATCGCCCGACTCGAAGCGGCGCCTCCTTCGAGAAGGCCGCACGAGAGCACCGTGCACCCGCTCAGTGCCAAGCGAGGGCGGCGCTGGCACCTTCGCCACCTGCCGCTGGGCCGTGGACACCGTGCAGCTGCTGGACACCCCTCAAGCCCGGCAGATCTGACGCCAAGCTCGTCAAGGCCAGCGCCGGCTGGGGCATCTATCGCCCGGATGCCGTCAAGGCCCCTCGAACCGATCAGCCACGCGCAATACAAGGAACAGCTGCTGTCGGCCACCTTCAAGTCTCGAATGCCCGTGGTGCCGCCCAGACGGTGGGCGCCGCGTGAACCCTGAGCCACACGGCATGACCTGATCACCCCTGAAGCAGCCCCGACCCTGACAGAACGGGGATTTGAGTGAGAAGCAGGATGGAGACGATGGACCACGACAACGACAGCCACCGGACGACTCGGCACGCCACAGCCATGTCGGTCACGATCGTCGTGGGCGCAGGCCGCTGACGCTGCCCGGACCTCAGCTACGCCCGTGCCGGGCGCCCGGGGCACCTGCCCCGCTGCTGATGTCCGTCCCGATGCTGCCGCTGCTGGCCGTGTTCGCCTTCTTTGCTCGGCGTCACCCTCCGCCGGCGGCGGTCGGCTACATCCGCTCAGCCTCGGCCCCCGGCTGTGGGCCGCCAGCAGCCACCGTCATCGGCACCTTCTCGCCGGGACTCGCCCGCCATTGCCCTGATCGGCGCCACCGCACCGCAGCAGACGCTGCTGGTCTGCCCGTGGGCGCCACCGCCATCGGCATGGTCACCATCGGCTGTCTTTCGGATGTTCCGGGCCTCGAGTATCCGGAGCCATCCAGACCGCCATCGCGACATTGATCGTCTGGCCTGCTGGGGCTGTGCGTCGGCTACTGGGCTTCATGCCCCTCCGACAACGGCCCTGACGTGTTCCCTCCGGCAGGAACGGCGTGCGCGCCCATGGACGCACTGCTCGGCGTCCCTGTCGGCGCTGCCCTCGTGCTTTTGCCTCACAGGCTGGGAGATCACCGCCTTCCGCCGAAGACATGCGGGATCCCGCCCGCAACCCTGCCACGTTCAATCTGGGCCAGCTTCGTCATCGTCACCCTGCTGTACTGTCTCGTCGCCTCGACGGTAGCTAGTGCCGCCACCGCCGACGACGGCTGGCGACTCGCCCCCATCGCCCGGCTGGCCGAGAGCTGGCTGGGCGTTGCCGGACTTCGGCCGACCGGGATCATCGCCACCCTGCTGATTCCTGGCCAATGTCACCGGGCGCTCTTCTGTCCACCTCCCCGCGCCCCGTCTTTCGGCCGGGCGCGATGGCCTGCTGCCCCGCACTGGCTCCGTGGACGGGCGAGGACTGCCCCGTGCGCGCCATGCTGACAGGCTGGTGCTGCGTGGTCGTCATTCCTCGTCACGCAGACGTCCGGCCCGCGTCGAGACGCTGCTGCAGCCGCCGGCCAGAACTCTTCGTGCTGTATCTGCTGGCAGCCGGGGCTACACCCGCCTGCAGCAACGCACCGGCCCTCGTCTTCTGGGCCTCGTCGCCATCCTGCTGGTGCTGGCCATGATGACCCTGTTCAGCCTGCCCGGCATTCTCTACTGCGGCGCACTGGCCCTGTTGGGCCTCTGGGGCGCCCGCAGCCCCTTGATGTCGTCTCCGGTTGAAACGGATCATCCCAACTAAAAACGGATCATCCCACCTGAAGCGGGACGGGCCTACAGCTCCACCGGCGGTGCATGCCGCAGCGCCTCGTCGATCGTCGTGAGCCCGGCCGCCACCGCAGCGGCACCCGCCATCCGCAGGGGACGGCGCATGCTTGATCGCCAGCCGCAACTTGCGCAGCTCCGGCCGCTCGGTGATACTGGCGGATGCTCTCATTGTTGGCCAGGATCTCGTAGAGACCGGTCCGCCCGCGGAAGCCCCCCATCCGGCAGGACGGACATCCCACCGGCCGGTAGATGGAGGCCGGCTTGGGCACATTGCGGAAGGGCTTCACGAAGTCTGCCCACATCTCGTCCGTCACCGAATCATCCGGCTGCTTGCACTCCGGACACAGCGTGCGTGCCAGCCGCTGCGCCATCACCCCGATGAGCGTCGACTCGCAGCAGATACGCCGGCACCCCCAGATCCAGCAGTCGCGTGATGGCGCTGGGTGCGTCGTTGGTATGCAGCGTGGAGATCACCAGATGACCCGTCAGCGCCGCCTGCACCGCCATCTCGGCCGTTTCCAGATCCCGGATCTCACCCACCATGATGATGTCCGGGTCCTGACGCATCAGTGCCCGGATGCCGTCAGCAAAGCCCAGATCAATGGCCGGCTCGCACCTGCATCTGGTTGAGCTGTCTCCACCATCTCGATCGGATCCTCGACGTGGACGTTCACCAGCCTCCGTGGCCAGCGCCCGCAGCGTCGCATGCGTGCTGGTCTTGCTCCGAGCCGGTCGGCCCCGTCACCAGCACGATGCCGTTGGGCCGTCCCGTCATGTCCTGCCAGCGCGCCAGATCTCGCCCTGCAGCCCCAGCTGCGCAAAGTTGCGTGACAACACCTCCGGGTCGGAAAGACCCATCACCAGCTTCTCGCCGAAGGCGTCGGCAGCGTGGACAGCCGCAGCTCGATCTCGTGGCCGTCACCCGCGCGCGTCTTGATGCGCCCGTCCTGCGGACGGCGCTTTTTCCACCACGTCCATCCGGCCCAGCAGCTTGATGCGGCTGGTCATCGCCGACATCACCCCCGGCGGCACCCGCTAGACGTTGTTCAGCAGGCCATCAATGCGGAAGCGCACCACCCCCAGATCGCGCCGGGGCTCCAGATGGATGTCGCTGGCCCGCTGCTCGAACGCATACTGCCATAGCCAGTCCACCACCGTGACGATATGCTGGTCGTTGGCATCGAAATGCCGGCCGTTGCGGCCCAGCTCCACCAGCTGCTCGAAATTGTTCTGAACCGCTGTCTGGCCGTTGCGCTGCGCACTGCGGATCGTCCCCGCCAGATCGAAGAACTCCGCCAGATAGCGCTGCAGCTCCAGCGGACTGGCCAGCACCGGCATCACCCGCCGGCGCAGCGTGTGCGACAGCTCTGCCACCCATTCCAGCCGTCAGATAGCCGGCCGTGGCGATCGTCACCGAATCCGGCGACCTCCAGCGGCAGGATGCGATAGCGATTGGCATAGGCCTTGCTCATCACCTCGCCGATGCGCGAGAAATCCACCTTCAGCGGATCGATGCGCACATGCCGCCAGCCGATCTGTCCCGCCAGCCACTGACAGAGCCAGTCCACATCCAGCATCGCATGCGGTGGGTTCAGCCCCTTCAGCTTGCGCTCGGCAATCATCACCAGTGGATGCCGGTCAGCCGACGACAGCAAGGCGTCACGCGACAGCGTCTGGCGCGCTCGCTGATCTCGCCCTGCTCGGCCAGCAGCGCCAGCAGCCGGTCGATCATCAGCCGCCGGCCGGGCTCACCCGGCATCAGCCGCGTGCCCGCCGCCTGCGCACGCCCCTCCGGCGCCCGCACCTCCATCCCGGCCTCTACCATGCGCACCACCCCATCGTGTCCATGGTTTCCGATTAGACGTCAGCGTCTTCGTCACCGCGTGCCCAAGACAGAAGGACAGCACAGACCGGTGCAAGGTCAGACACCAAGCGTCGGAAATACATCAACAGCCGCCATGACGCCCGGCGCACATGGGGTCGGACAGCCGGGGCGACGGCAGGCATGTGCGGCATTCATCACCCCCGGGGCCTTCATGATCCCCAGAACTCCAGCCACTTCAGTGCATTCATCGCCTGATAGGCATCGCGCACATGCCGCATGGCCGTCCTCTGCACGCGGGCTCACCGGCACCTCGACGACACGCTGTCCATCCTCGAAATGCAGCACGACCTTGCGCGCCTGCAGCAACCGGTCCAGTCGCTCCAGTCCATCATAGTCGTCAAGCGCATTGTCCGACCACCACAGCCCGTCCAGATCCTCGCGGGCATGCAGATAGAACCTGAGATCCTTGCCATCGGCGAGGACGCTCACCTTCACGTCCCGTGCCGCCCCCTTTCGGGGCGCTACCTCTGACGACGATGGACCCTGCAGCCCCAGATGAAGGCCTTCCTGCGATTCGTCCCGGGCATGGCGCCCATCCCGGATGACCAGAAAGATGGGTTCCCGCTCCCGCCCGGGCGGCGTGCTGCGGTCCTGGTACCAGACAATGCCACCCACCCGGTCCTTCTGGCTGACCAGAAAGCGCAGGGCCGCATCCCGTTTTTGCGATTCGTGCTGCCTTCTTCTCGCCACACGCCGCGCTTTCGGGTCCTCTTCGTTCATCTTCGCCAGCGAGTCCCGGATCAGCGCATCCGTCTGGCCGTCCTCGGCCCGGTATTGCATCCATTGCTTTGCGCAGACGCTCAGCTTCACTTCGTGCGTCGGATGACCTTATCCAGCTGAAGAATCTCCGGACTCATTCAGCACCTTCAGACCCTGGATGACCTCGGCAGCCCCGGCGGTGTCGCCCAGCGCCAGCTGGTGTCGATCCCTCGCAGGATTTCCTCCCGCCAGCCGCCACCTGCCAGCGCAGCTCGGACAGCGCCTTCTGGTGCTCCACCACCACCCGTACCCGGCCGCTCCGGCGTCGGCACCGGCACCGATGGTGAAAGACCCCTGCCGAACGGATGCAGCAGCAGGTTCACCAACAGGACAAAACAGGACAATGCCGACGAAGACCCGGTCCTCTTTCATCAACAGAGAGGAAATAAAGCCCCAAGGTCCCCAACATGATGATCAACAGCAAGACGCTGCCCACGACCATGCTGCACGCTCCTAATCGGCCACGCCAGTGCCCACAGCGCTGGCGTTCGCCAGTCGCTGCTCCTCTTCGTAGCTGGACAGGGCCGTCTGTAGAGCGTCAGCGTCCGACGCAGGAAATCTTTCCTGAGCGCTGATCTCACGCTCGATCATGCCCTTCTGGCCACCGATCCGCAGCTTCGTTCCTGCCCGGTCGATGATGTCCAGCACCAGCTAGTCCCTCGCGCTTGCCCACCGGTTTGGCTCCACCACACCACATTGCCTGCTCTCGGACTCGGCACCGATGCCAGCCGGCACCTCCTCCGGCGTCCAGATGATCTCGACCTCGAAAACTGCGGATGGCAGGGCATTCGGCCCGTCATACTGCACGCGCAGCATCAACACGGCTGCCCATCCCTGCATGCCCAGCAGCAGGAAGAATCCGGTTCCGTACTGCATCGCACGCCTCGCTGTCGTGATACCGTGTCATGGGCTCCCCGTGTCGGTCCCACACACGGCCAGCGCTCAGTTCCTGAGCTGCTCGCGTATCCGGGCCTTTCCCTTCGCGACGGCTGTAGCCATATCCGCACGTGCCAGAGAAACGGCATCCTCCACGGGCGGCTTCCTGTCATTGCGCCCCGCCGTCCCGGGCATCGTGCCTGCACGGCCGGCGTCATCTCGCCCCGGTTGGCGACGGCCGTGCCAGTACCGGCCACCGTCGCGTTACCACTCACGACCTGCTGCAGATTCTCCGCCGCCTTCTGCCGATAGCGCTGGACCTCACTGTCATTCAGGCTCTCGAACAGCCCGGCCCGGTCATGCAATTCCTGGTAGCGGCCCTTCTCCTCCAGATACGCCAGATCTTCCAGCACCGCCTCAGGTTCGTGGAAAACCACACCACCAGCCGTTCATGCGCCTTCGCCATGCGGTCTTCGGCCTGCCGCAGCGCTCGTTCCCGCGCGGCCATCGCCCGTACCGTCTCGATCAGCTGCTGTTCGGCAGGACCCCTTTCCGACATTGGCGGTGGGGCTGAAGACGTGCTGCCGATGTCGGGGCTGTGGATGGGGCGGACACCGTAGGGCTACGGATAGCCGGATGCTCTCTGGTCCGTCCCTCGGGGACGCCTCACGCGTCTCCTCATGACGGACAGGTTGTCCGCAGGAGCAGACGCCGGCGCTCCTGCCATGGACTCATGGTGTTGCACCGCGGCGGGCGTTGCACCGCGTGTTTCAGGTACCGTCGCGGGTGATTCCGGCACGGTCGTAGATGCCGATGGCACCGTCGCGTGTGCTGGCACCACCTTCTCCGTGCTGTCGCCTCGGGAATCAGCCGTCGCAGGCGGTTCATCATCCTGGCTGAGCCACAGCGCCACCGCGATGATGGCCACAAGACCACAGCAATCCGCTGACCACCAGCAACAGAAAAGTCCCACACTTCTTCATGCTTTCACCCTGCCGCCTCAAGGCGCATCCACCTGCGGCCATCACCGTCATTCATGGTTCGGTGCATCGGCCTTGCGTCCGATGCCCGCTTTCATGGGAAAGACACGGACAGCTCCGCATGACAGCAGCACCTAGCGCCTTCATCTTCCGCAAGCAGACAGACGGACGGCAGGGGCCGAACGGCGCACACCGCCCATACCAAGGCCCGGAAGTGCGAAGCCACCAAAGGCCCCTGGCAGCCGTGCACGGGGGCAGCTATATGAGGGAGGCGTGACACAAGACCTCCGCCCCTGGCCTCTTGTGTTGTTTCCCTTGATAGCGGCTTCGATGCGGAGCACTCGTCAGCGATCTTCCAAAAAGGCGCAGGCCCGTCAACGAAGCCGCCCTCACCAGAACGACAACCAACACAAAACCAAAGCGCACCGACCGGTACTCACATGCGCTCTGGAAGCGAAGCGACAGCATGAGCCGAGGAAGGTACCCGGCTCGGAGCGTCTTCATCGAAGCCGTCTTCCAACAAGCAAACGCTCTACCAACGAAGCCGCTATTCGTCTGACGCAAGCCGTGAACGAAGCCCCTTCCGCCGTACCAAAGCCTCACAAGCCCCAGTAAACAGCGCCTGCCAAGGAGGCGCTTTCATCGGGAAGCGATCACTTTCTCTTCTGCTGCGACCATCATCACCATCTGGCGACCTTCCGTGCGGGCATCGATTCGACCCGGCGATTTCTCGATGTCGTTGCGGACCCGTTCCAGCAGGCGAATGCCGAACTCCGTGGGCCATCCGCGACCGCGGCGCAGGTGATCTTCACCTGTCGTCGTCCTGCAGGAAGCTGATCATGTTGCGCAGCTGATGTTAGTAGTCGCCGTCGTCCGTCTGCGGGCGGAACTTCACTTCCTCGATCTCGAACGACCTTCTGGCGGGCCTTGGCCTCGGCAGCACGCTTCGTCTCGTAGCGGAATCCCTGCCGTAGTCCATCAGCCGGCAGACCGGCGGTGGCGTTGGGCGCGATCTCGACGTCGACATCGGCCTCTTCGGCCATGCGGCGTGCCTCACCCAGCCGGAAGACACCCAGCTGCTCGTTCTCTATGCCCAGCAGGCGAACCTCGGGGGCGTGGATTTCACCGTTGATGCGGTGGTTGCGTTCGGTAGCGATGCTGATTATCTCCGAATGAACTGACGAAAGCCGGCAGCAGGTTGCCGGCCCAAAAGGCGATGAGGAAAGACCCTCAGTTCGCCTTCTGCCACCTGCTGCGCCAGCAGGCTGGCGAAACCTTCGAAACTCATGCCCAGATCCTCGCCCCCTACGGGCGCGGACGGCCAGCGTGCCCGCCTGCCGATCCTTCTCGCCGACCACGACGAGATACGGGATCTTCTGCAGGCTGTGCTCCCGGATTTTATAGCCGATCTTGTCGCCCCGCAAATCCGAGATAACCCTAAACTTGTTTTATCAGCCGCTGCCGGATGTCCTCGGTATAGTCGGCAGCCGTGTCGGTAACGGTGAGCACCGCCACCTGCACCGGCGCCAGCCAGGTGGGCATGGCCCCGGCATGGTGCTCGATCAGCATGCCGATGAAACGCTCCATGGATCCGACGATGGCGCGGTGCAGCATGATGGGACGACGACGGCTGTTGTCCTCGGCCACGTACCGGCGTCCGGCGCTCGGGCATCATCGGTCATACTGATGGTGCCCACCTGCCAGGCGCGACCGATGGAGTCCTTCAGGTGGTATTCGATCTTCGGACCGTAGAAGGCGCCCTCGCCGGGCAGTTCCTCCCAGGCCACGTCGCAGGCGGCCAGTGCCGCACGCAGGGCATTCTCGGCGCGGTCCCAGGCCTCGTCGGTTCCTAGGCGCTGCGACGGACGAAGCGCCAGCTTGACCGAGACGTTCTCGAAGCCGAAGTCGCGGTACACGGCCATGGCTCGCCGGTGGAAGGCCGTCACCTCAGCCTCGACCCTGCTCTTCGGTACGGAAGATGTGGCGTCATCCTGCGTGAAGCCCCGGACCCGCATGATGCCGTGCAGCGCGCCGGAGGGCTCGTTGCGGTGGCAGGAACCGAACTCGGCATAGCGCAGCGGCAGGTCGCGGTAGCTGCGCAGCGACGCATTGAAGAGCTGCACGTGGCCCGGGCAGTTCATCGGCTTGACGGCGTACTCGCGCTTTTCCGACTCGGAGAAGAACATGTTCTCCTTGTAGTTGTCCCAGTGGCCGGAACGCTTCTAGAGAGTCCACGTCCAGATCTGCGGGCAGCGCACTTCCCGCAGCTGTTCTGCTGGTACTTCGCGGATGTACTGCTCGATGCGCTGCCAGATGGTCCAGCCGCGCGGATGCCAGAACACCATGCCGGGCCTCGGCCTCGGGTATGGAACGGTCCAGATCCTGCCCAGCTTGCGGTCACGCTCTCGGCCTCTTCCAGCATGTGAGGTAGGCGTCCCGTCATCCTGCGGGCCTGTGCCGTGCCGTAGATGCGCTGCAGCATCTCGTTGTTGGCGTCACCGCGCCAGTAGGCGCCCGCCACCACATCAGCTTGAAGACCTTCAGGCTTGCCGGTGACGGCACGTGCGGCCCTGCGGCACAGGTCCACGAAGCGCCCTTCGCGGTAGAAGGTGATGCCTTCCGGCCGGAATGGACGCGATGATTCGGCTTTGCACTTCTCGCCGATCGACTCGAAGTACTTGACGGCCCTGGCGGTCCCATCTCGCGCACCACTGGTCTCGTCCAGCTTTGGCCAGCTCGTGCATGCGTTTTCAATCGGCCGCCAGATCCTCGGGCGAACGGGCGCTTGTACGCAAAGTCGTAGTAGCCGTTCGATGACCGGGCCGATGGTGACCTGCGCCTCGGGGAACAGGTCCCGCACGGCGTAGGCCATCAGGTGCCAGGAGTGCCGGATGATGTCCGTGCCTTCGGGTCCTTGTCGGCAGACGATGCCACCTCGGCGTCCTCGCCGACGGTGCGACAGATCGACCGTTTTCCGTTGACGCGACCGGCAAGAGCGGCCTGGCGAGTCCGGGACCAATGGCGGCGGCATTTGCGCCACCGTGACGGCATCATCGAAAACGGCGCTGCGAGCCGTCCGGCGGTAAATCATGGGCACGACGAAATGAGGGTAGAGGTTTTCTGAAAACGCAGAAAGGCGATTGAAGCAAGCTGATCATATCACACCATAGCCATACTGCACAATTTGTACCAGACGAGCAACATCCGAATTATCAAATCCCTTTTGTCCATGCCTCGTTCATTTCGCCGCAGAATAAGCCTGTTCACTGGGCAGCATTTCGGACATGAGCACAGATTTCCGTATCCCGTCGTCCATCCGCACTGGACTATCTGTTCATGATCGAACAGGCCGTCAAGGCACCTTTTCTGACGATAATACCGCAGCCCCGGAAGTTCAGAATTCAGTCCAGACCATACTGACATCCTGCCCGATTTTTCCAGGCACTTCCGTTGTCGATCCCGATCACCGTGAATTATTCGTGAGTCTGTGCCGCAGAAAACCGTGCATCGCAGCTGCTCACAAAGGCTGGCTGGGCAGCGGTCTCCACCACCACCGGACGGCATTATCTCATGTCGGACTCAGCGAGGGCAGGAAGTGATGAATCACCCCTTATTTCGCAGATTGCACGCGGCAGATCAACCGACGCCGCTATGACGGCAGCATGATTCCCGACATGCATATCGCCCTCGCTGAAAAATACCTCGCAGAACCCGGCATCAGCATTCACGCCTCAGAAAGGGACGCAGGCCTCGATGACATTGCAGCACTGGTATACGAAGGCAACAGGGCGACGATGGAAACCCTGCATTCAAGGCCGAGTTCGACAGTGATGCGCTATAACAGAAAACACCAGACGAAACCGTCGACGGCCTGAGCTATGCTGTTTTCGGTGCACCGAACCGCCCCCGCTTCATGGCCGAGTTCATCATTGCTTGCCAGCCTCGATGCGGCAGCAGAACAGGACCGACCACCGGAATATCACCTCCGCCTCCCCATTTTGCGCTGTTCAACACACGCGACAACGCCGAACACTGGGTCGCGCTAGCAGACACCGTAGCGCTTTCCCTGCTGGCGGCCACCGCTGCAGACATCGCCCACGCCTGCCAACCAGCCCAACGAGAACCCCGAGCTAGCAGAGCGCCCGGCGCAAACCCTCTCGGCCTCACCGGGGAGTATCCGACCATCCTCATCCGCTCGGGGTACGCCAAGGCATCGGTATACTCCCGGGTGTCGCATTATCGAGGGCCTGATCGTCGACGAGGACCGAGCGGCATTCGGATAACCATGATTCCGCCCTTTCCCTGCGCCACGGCCATTCCTATAATCACGTCCGTTCCTCGGGGAGTCCCATCGATGGCGCATCGGCACCTGCCGTGCCCCGCGTCCAGTGACTCGAGAGTCGGCTGCTGGCCGAGACCCTTAGAACCTGATCCGATCATGCCGGCGAAGGAATCCAGCGCACGCAGGCTTTTAGCGCTCGGCCTTTCACGGGCCGTGCCAGTGCTGCCCTGCCTCGAGGACGCGCCCGGCATCATCTCCCGCATGCGCCCGTGAACACGGTTTCAGCTGTTCCGGTGCTGTCCTCCCCGTCGTGCAGCCACCGGCCTGCAACTCACGACTATCCTCTGGGCAAGACCATGATCACCTCATCGGCACCGGGCCAGCCATCTTTCTGGCTGGTGCTCTTCGACCGCGTTTTCGCAGCGACGGCATCTCTCACGCACGGCGCTGGCGCGAGAGTCTCGAAGACTTCGTGGTGGCCCGCAACAGCACAGGCCCCATCGCCACCTTTCGCCGCTGCTGGCCTCTGCCCACCGCGCGTGGATCCTGTTCTCGCCCCTCGAGGCAGCCACCGCGGCATCCCGCCGTGATCGGCCAGCGCGTGCTCGATGTCCCCGCTGCTGGGCCATGCGCTGCTGGGCCGTCGCGTGCGACAGTTCATGCCCCACGCCACTAGCGCGACCGAGTTCCCGCTGACCCGCCATGGCCGCCCCATGCTGCACTCACCGCCATCATGGTGATTCTATGTCTTCATTGAGCTGACGCCGAAATCACCGCCATCTCGATGCTGATGACGCTGCTGCCCCCGGTACCGATGGGTCGACGGCCACCGTCGTGATGGGCACGGTGCGCTCTACACGGCCGTGTGGCCTGCGCGCTCCATCTTTCACCGACAAGGTGTAGATCCTCGATCATCGTGCTCGATAGCGCGGGCGCTGGTCGCCATCGGCTGGCATGTATCGGGTGGCGCCAGCGGGTGACGGCCCGCCCGGCCGAGAAGGCGCCGACCCTGCTGGATCTCGGCGATGCCGGCGGCTCGGAAGGCAGGCGCCACTTTCGTGGTCCATCCTGCCGACCGGCATCTTCCACCGTGAGCAACTGGCAGCGCATCTATGCCGCACGCAGCATTCAGGACATGCAACGCGGCTTTCTGCGGACTGGTGGTGGTGCCGTTCATCCTGCTGATGGGGCTGTTCGGACTGGCCGGTGCCACGGAGCCGGGTGGCGAAGCCTCGGTGGCGCCTCGCCCCGGTGATGCCCAACTCCCGTCGTCTGGTGGCCCGCGCTCATCCCGCTGGGACTGGCACTGGTGATGAGCAGCGCCGACACGCCATCAGCGCCATCACCAGCATCATTGCCGTGGATGGCGCCCGGCTGCTGCCCTGTGCGCCCCGCGCCGCCTGTTGCGGCTGGCCCGCATCCCGGTGCTGGTGCTGGCCATCCGGGTGGTCGTCGTGGCAGCCCGGGGCTCAGCGTACTGTACCTGTTCCTGCTGCCGACCTGCCGTGCAGCCGCCGCCTTCCGGTGTTCCTGGACCTCACAGTCGCCGGCATGACGGCGTGGATGCCCCGGTGGCCACGCTGGCCGGACTGGCTGCAGGCCCGTGGATGTTCATGCCCGGGGCAGCCGCTGGACACGCCCCGAATCGTTCCTGCTGGCCCGCCTGCGTGCCGGTGGTCGTGACGGGCCTGATGCGACTGCCAGCGCCGGCGGCACCCGCCTTCGCGCTGGAAACGCTGGATGACGGCGTCCGACGCTTCGACGCGAAGATGCCCAGCCTGCCGGTGGCGACAAGGCGCCCCCTGCCGGCCCGTGCGTGACCTGGCGACTCTGGCGTATTCGGACGACCCGGCCGACTCAGGCTCTGGTCACCCTGCTGCCGCCAGCACCGCGCGCAGCACCACACCGGTGGCCACCGAGACATTCAGGCTGGACACCGAACCCATCATCGGGATGGAGACCACGCATCGCACCGCTCCCTCACCAGACTGGCGCAGGCCTTCGTCCTCGCGCCATCACGATGGTACACTGCCCGCAAAATCGGTGCGGTACAGATCAGCATCGCCTCATCAGCCGTGCCGTAGACCCGAAAGCCCGCATCCCGCAGCTGCCCACCGTGCGCACCGGTGTCGTCACCAGAATGTAGGGCACCGACTCACCGGCACCGCTGGCGGTGTGCATCGCCACGTCGGTCAGCGGCGCTGCGGTCCTTCGCGCGATCGATGCAGTCACTCGGCCCCGTCCGCACTGCGAATGACATTTGATTGCGCGGATCCGGTCACACCGTCCAGCAGTGCAGGAACGGCATGCTCGCGCCTCCAGATCCGTCGCGCAGCGAGGGCAGATCCGTGCTGATGGTCTGCGTTCCACCGGGCCACCACGCCCCGGTGACGCTTGCCTCTGCCATCCGTCCAGCCTGGCCTCCACGCGCGTCACCTGCACGGCCTGCTGCCGCGCCAGCTTCAGCAGGTCTCGCACCCGATTGTCGTCACGGTGCCGGTCGACATAAAGCGACTTGAAACTGGCCGGTGCCTGGCGCAGACGCGCCATCACCGCATGAAAGCCGTAGAGCAGCATGATGGGACAGAAACAGAAAGGATGACGGTCGCCGGATGGTACATCCATGCCCGGGCACCACTGGCATGAGCCACCGCCATGGCGGACCGTCGAGCGCTCCGTCTACACCAACGAATCGAGTCTCCTATACTGGCACTGAGGCCGCGCCCGACCGGCAACCGAGCAGAGCAGCCTCAGATCGTCATGATGCAGGCCGGCCTCAGCTGCCGGCTTTGCTGCGCGATCGGCGGCGCACGGCGGCAGCCGCGGGTGCGTGCTGCCTCGGCCCGCGCGCGGCGCCGCACCGCGCGATACGGCCTTTTCTTCATCGCCGGCAACGCCCTGGCGGCCACCTTCGCCGGCGCCGTCAGGAGCGCCTGCGTGGGCGCCTTGCTGCGACGTCTGCCTGCGGAAGGCCGGGTATCGGCATCACGGCGTCCGCCGAGTACTCGCTGCGCCGTCCGCGCCTCCAGCGCGCGTATTGGTACGCCCAGTGTCCTCGACCAGCCGGAGTCGATGCGGCGCGCTTCCGTGCTGACGGCCATCACCTGCACTTCCACCCGTCGGTGAGCGCGTAGGCGACCGGTACGCCGCCGATCAGCACCTGACCGGCCTCATCGTAGCGAAGTATCCGCTCCAGCTCGGAGACGTGTAGCCCATGCCCCTCGACATACAGGTCGTCAGGGCGTGACGAACACGCCAGCGGAGCCACGCCGGTGATGTGCCTGCAACGGTCGCCGATGCGATCACGCATGTAGACGCCGAGCCCACGCCCGCAATATCGCGGCCGGCCTCACGGCCCGGCGCTCGCTGGCCGAGCGAGAGTGCCCAGCCGCTCCCACACGGCAGGATGCGGCTCGCGCCTGCGCAGCCTTCTGGCGGCGCGACGTCTCGCGAACGGCTTCGTGTGCTGCGCGTGGTCGGACGCCCCGCTGCGGCCTCACCTCAATGGCCAGAGCGCCACCTTGGCCTCGCGCTCCCTTCCGTCTCGAACACTTCGTCGTTTTGACTTGCGCATCGGCCTCGATGACCGGCAGGTAGCGGCGGTTTTCCAGCAGCGCCTGACGGCACGGTGGTTCAGCAGGTCCGGTAGCGCCGGATGGGCGACGTAGTGCGCATAGCATCGTAGGCCCGAGCCAGAAGCGCCCCGATTGTCGGGCGTAGACGGCGGCCTGCACATCGACCGCAGATCATCGTCTCGCAGGAGCGCCGCATCGGGACGCCCTGAATCTGCTGCGACAGACAGCACCGTAGTCCTGCTGGGCGGGCCGCGCTTCTCGCGTGCCTCGACCTGAGCGTTGCCCAGCCGAAGGCCGGTACCCGCCAAGAACTCTCGCGCAAGCCGCATGCACTGGTCGGGGTGGGGCCTTCATGCACCCGATACAGCGCCGGATGTTTGTTGCTTTCAGAAAGTCGGCCGCGCGGTGCTGGCGGCCAGCATGCATTCCTCGATCAGCTTGTGGGCATCGTTGCGACTCCGGGCAACGATCTCCGTGATGCGCCCCTGCTCGTCGCAGAGCATCTTGGTCTCGGGTGTCTCAAACTCGATGGCGCCCCGCTTCTGGCGTGCAGCCTCCAGCGCCTGGTAGAGCGCATGCAGGTCGTAGATCTGCGGCAGCACCGATTGGCGCTCGATGGCGGCCACGTCTCGCCGGTCAGGATGCCCCAGACCCGTTGTAGGTCAGCCGCGCCGCCGAATACATGACGGCCGGATAGAACTGATAGGCAATCACCTCGCCGTCAGTGTCGATCACCATGTCGGCCACCAGCACCAGCCGGTCCACCTCCGGGTTGATCGAGCACAGCCCGTTGGAGAGCTTCTCGGGCAGCATGGGGATGACCCGGCGCGGGATACACCGAGTGGTGCGCACACCCAGCCCTCGGCATCCAGCAGCGCCTGCCCGGGCGTACAAGAAGCTGCATCAGCAATGGCCGACCGGCAGCGACGCGCCAGCCGGGGCTTGCCGGTCTTTGCTCCGTCACGGGCTCGCGTAGACGGCATCGTCGTAAGTCGCGGGCGTCCTCGCCGTCGATCGTCACCAGCGGCACGTCGCGCAGGGTCCGACGCGGCTCGGCGTCAGTCTGCCGCAGGCTGTCGGGCGTGCTCGGCCTCAGCCACACGGTATCATTGAAGCGATGCGGCACATCGAACTTGCGCACGGCGATCTCGATCTCGCGCCCGCATCGTCCATGTTGCCCAGCACCTCGATCACGCGCGGCCGATGGGCGGCGTGTTCCAGCCCGGCGGCGTGGTGATCTCGACCGACTACCTTCGCGGCTGCGCCCTGGGCGCCCCTGCCTCGATCGTAGGATGTCGCTCGATGCGCTGGTCTCGGGGGCCGGATCAGCACCACCCTGCTCGCACCGCGCGGCCCACCACGGGCCGGTTGTGTGTGCGTCACCCCTGACGACCTTTGCCTTTCGGCCGCCCTCGATTGTCGGTCCCACGCGGCGCACCAGCACCCGGTCGCCGTGCATGACCTGGGCCAGTCTCGCGCGGCGGCAGGAAGATGCCGGCGCGCATCGTCAGGCAGCATGAAACGAAGCCGTTCGATGCCCCGACGCGGCCGGAATAGGTCGATGCGACCGACCAGCATCAGGGCTCTGCGCCCGGCCGTGATCTGACCGTCACGTCGCAGCAGCGACACGCCGCCGCATTCACCGGGCCTTCAGGCACCGCATGCTCGACTCAGCTGATCAATCGGAAAGCGCGCGCCTCGGCCAGCGTATCAGCGATGGCCTGCCGGCTGGGGATCCAAATCTGACATCGATTTGACAAGCCGCTGAGTACTTTCAATACCACTTTGATTACCGGCCCAGATGGCGGAATTGGTGACGACTGCGGTTCAGGTCCCGCGCCAGCAATGGTGTGCAGGTTCGAGTCCCTTTCTGGGCACCAATCAACAGGTCAGCTGCCTGGCAGTCCGGCTTTGAGCGAAATTCCCGCCAGGCGCGATTTTCTGTTCCCCACCAGCTTTTGCTTTCCTCTTCCGCATTCAAAAACTGGAAAACCAAGCACTGCACGCCCAGATGGCGGAAATTGGTGAGCACCAGGTTCAGGTCCAGCGCCGCAACGTGAAAGTTCGAGTCCTTTCTGGCCCAATTCTCAGGGTCCCAAATGCCTTGCAACGTGGCCTGAGGCGCGCTACACCGGCGAAAAGCTCCCCGTTTTCGGGATTTTGCCCATAGCATTTTCTCTCTCCCCGGCTCACGGCAAGTGTCAGCCCTTTGCCCGACTTCTCTCTTCATGAAGCCTCAGACCTTGTTTTCGCACACCTTCGTTCGTGACGCCACGCTGTGCATGGTTACGCTGCACACGAGGCTCCTCTCGTGAGACCACAGGCGTGAAGCTGCCCCGTGAAGCGCTTCTTGTTCATTGAACGCTCTGTAAACGACCGGCGCCCAAGACAGCGCAGGCACGCCCGGGCCGACACACCACACACGTCAGGCAGTGCCGCACAGACCGTAGCGCGCCGCGAAAAAGGAGCCTACAAAGAGACGTTGCAACAGCCAAAGGCCGACTTGCAAACAAAATCGCAAAAGCCAAGCAAAAGTTTATGCAGTGAAAATGACGAAAGTGGGGATTTACTGCAGAGAAAGCGCCAGATGAACCAGCCATCAGGAGATGGCGTCTCCGTAGGGATTCGAACCCCTGTATCACCGTGAAAAGGGTGATGTCCCAGCCCTAGACGAACGGGATCCAATAACTGCTTCAGTACTCATCAGCACCGAAGCACTGCATTATATACTGAAAATCTTTTACTTTCAAGTCTTTTCGAGAATGTACCAAAACCTCCAAAGACCTTATCGATCGCTACCACCTTCTTCTCTCATCAAAAACTCGGAAGTTCCGGAGACCTGATCGATCAGGAAAAGATGGTGGAGGTAAGGATCGAACCGTGACCTCTGCACGCCCACGCAAGCGCTCTCCCAGCTGAGCTATACCCCCAGCGATCGATGAACAGACATACCCCGTGGTTTTGGGCTTGAAGTCCGTCCAGCAAAGCGCAAAACCGCCGATTCTTAACCCTTTGACCTTATTGGCTGATTTTCGATGGGCTCGCTATCGGCTAGCGATCGCTGCCTGACCATCTTTTTCCGTCTTCACTCCACCCGCGACTGCTCGATTGATTGATGCACCGCCATCTCCGCCCGTACGCGAAGAAGTACGCAGAGCTGCCCGAGATTCTAGAATGCCACCGGGCGCGCCCGGCTCGGCCGTGATCCGTGGGTGATTCGGCGGCTTTCCTGTGTCTGCGCGACAGTCCGCGCCTGGTCTGCAGGCTTTCATCTCGTCAGCGAGCACCTGCCCAGGACATCACCGAGGCCGCCCTGCTGGCCCGGCTGGATACGAAACCCAGCGATCACCCGCCGCAGCATCCCGGTACGCTCTGCTCCCATCATCGACACGCGCCGCGTGATCGAGCCATCTCCGCCACGGGCGACGTGGACGGTTACGGGCTCAATGTTGGTGCATCTGATGACCGGTGCGCCGCAGCGGGCTTCTGCACCTCGCTGGGCGTGATGCGCTTCTTACCAGAGCACAGCGCGCTTGCGCCGCGTCGCGGGTGCCAGCAATCTGATGAGCAGCTCAGCTGCACCTGCTGCAGGTCGGCGCCACCGTCACGCTTCTGCAGCAGCAAGACGCGCGACCGGCGGCGCAGACCCGGCGTGCTGACATCCCGTGGTGGCGTGGGCCGCCCCCGCCGATCACCGGTGACGCGAGTCAAGCCGGGTGCCGTGGTCATCGACGTGGGCATCAACCGGCTGCTCGACGGCAAGCTGACGGGTGACGTGGACTTCGACAGTGCCCGCAACGTGGCCAGCATGGATCACCCCAGTGCCGGGCGGCGTGGGCGATGACCATCGCCATGCTGCTGCAGAACACCATCACGCGGCCCGTCGTCACCTGAAGCTGGCCTGACGACTGCTGGCCTAGGTGGCGCCCCGACGGACGCGGGCTGGCACCTGGTCTGCACAGCCATCCGGCCTGTGTGCCACTGGGCATGCGGGCCGCACCGCGTCGGTTGTCTTCAGGGCGCCCACCCATCTCTAGGAAAATGCCGATGAACGGTCCGCGCAAGGCCGTCCCATCATCCGCTTCTCTTCGGGCCCGTTTTCTCAGGCCATCTTTTTCATTCCTTCAGGCTTTCTTCGATTCCTCTTCTTCTTGCCATGACCATCCTGCTTCCGTGCTGCACAGTCGACGGCGGGACGCCGCCCCCTCGACAACCCGCTGCTGGACGGTCCCGCCGATGCCCGCTTCACCGCCGTGAAGCGAGCATATGGGGGCCGGCGCTGTGATGCTGCTGGCCGACGCCGAAGGCGCTGGCCAAAGGCCACGGCGGCAGATCATCGCCCACCACCGGAAGCGACTTCAGTGCTGCCGCTGCACACGCCACCGAACGCCTTGGACACGCCTGGGGCATCGTGCAGCACCTGAATTCGGTCATGGACACGCCCGAACTGCGCGAGACCTTCAATCAGAACCTGCCGCGCGTGGTGGAGTTCTGGACCCGGATGGGGCAGGATCAGGCGCTCTTCGAAGTACCGCATTCGCGCGCCAGCCCGGCCCATGAGGCGCTGGATGCCGCCCGCAAGACGGCCATCGAGCACGAGCTGCGCGACTTCCGGTTGAGCGGCGCCGAGCTGGTCTCTCCTGCGCGCGAGCGCTTGCCGCCATCCGGGAAGAGCTGGCGCGCTGCAGCAGTTCTCGGAAAACGTGCTGGACGCCACCAATGCCTCGAGCTGCTGGTGCCCGATACGGAGGAAGGCAAGGCGCGTCTGGCGGGCCTGCCCGACGATGCCATTGCAGCCGCCCGGGCCGATGCCGAACGGCAAGGCAAGGCGGGCTGGCGCTCACGCTGCAGTTCCCGTCGTGCTTCCGGTCATCCAGTATGCGCACGACCGCAGCCTGCGCGAGGCGCTCTACCGTGCCTATGCCACCCGGGCGGCCGAAGGCAGCCCGCAGGACAACACTGCGCTGATCCAGAAGATCCTGGCGCTGCGCGAGGAGAAGGCGCAGTTGCTGGGCTGACCAGCTACGCCGAGCTGTCGCTCGTGCCGAAGATGGCCGACTCGGCCTGTGCTGGAAGCAGTTCCTGCGGGACACGGCGCAACGTGCCCGCCCCTTCGCCGAGCGCGATCTCACGAGCCGCGCCTTTGCGGCCGAGCTGGGACTGCCCGAGCTGCAGGCTACAGGACATCGCTCATGCCAGCGAGGCCCTCAAGCAGGCGCGCTATTCGTTCTCGGACAACGAGGTGAAGCAGTACTTTGCGCTGCCCCGCGTGCTGGACGGTCTGTTCGGGCTGGTCGAGCGGCTCTTCGGGGTGTCGATCACCGAGACCACGCCGAGGGCTGGCATCCGGACGTGCGCTTCTATCGCATCAGCGCGGGCGACCGGCTGGTCGGCCAGTTCTATCTCGGACCTGTACGCGCGCGAGCCAGCAGCCGGGCGCACTCGATGAACGACTGCCGCGGCCGCCAGCACGAGAAGGCGCCGTCGTGCAGACGCCGGTGGCCTCACGGTGTGCAACTTCCGAGCACCGGTCACGTCAGCCCGCCCTGCTCACCCACGACGACGTGACCACGCTCTTCCATGAGTTCGGCACGGCTCGCACCACATGCTGACGCAGGTGGACACGCTGGCGGTCTCAGGCATCTCAGGCGTGGAATGGGATGCGTGGAACTGCCCAGCCAGTTCATGCAGACTGGGCCCGGAATGGACACTCGTGGAATCAATGACCCACCACGTGAAGACGGGCGAGCCGATGCGCGTGCGCTCTTTTGACCGGATGCTAGCCGCCCCGCAACCTCGAGCTGGCCTGCAGACGCTGCGGCAGATCGAGTTCGCGCTCTTCGACATGACACTGCAACAGCAGCGGGCCCGGGCGCTGGCGCTGGCGAGACCGACCGGTCCAGCGCATCACGATGCGGTGCGCCGAGGTGGCCGATCTGCTGCCGCCTGCGTTCAACCGCTTCCAGAACAGCTTCAGCCACATCTTTGCCGGCGGCTGCGCGGCAGGCTACAGCTACAAGCGGGCCGAAGTGCTGTCGGCCGACTGCTATGCCGCCTTCGAGGAGAAGGCCTGTTCGAGCTCGCCGTGGGCCGGCGTTTCAGCCCGGCGAGATACTCTCTAGTGGCGGCAGCCGACCGCCATCGACTCGTTCCGTGCGTTCAGAGGACGGCGCGAGCTGGATGCCCTGCTTCGGCATAATGGAATGGTAGAAAGAAGCCTAGGAAAGGGCGCCCGGGATCGGAACGCCATGCGCGCTCCATACTCCGGGAGGATGGTTGATGCACGGCGCCCTTCGATATCCCCGAACACAGATTTCGATGAGCGCTTTGCGGCATCCCTGCTCGTGTGGTGACGGCCGGTGGCTCGCAGCACTGCCGGTGCCGCAGCCAGCACAAGTGGATCGACCAGAACGGCAACGTCGTCTCATGGTGACCACCCGCCAGACGAGAGTGCGGTGGCACTGCGCCGTCCGGGTGGCCTTACGGTCACACAGACGGTCAAGGCACCGGTCGATCCCACCTGCAGTTTCCTTGGCCCAGCGCGAGGCAGCGCAGGGCCAACCGTGGCGTTGACGTGGCGCATCGACTGCCAGCCCCGCCGATGTCGCCAGCACCTGCGCCTGCGCGGCATTCTTCGAGAATGGAAGGTGACCAGCAACGCCGACTTCGGAGCGCTTCGGGGCTACGGGTTTTTCCGGCAACGGCTTCCTGCCATCAGCGTGGGCAGCCAGCGCAGCGTAGGCTACGAGGCCCAATGCTCGAACCGATGCTGGATAGCGACGCTATCCGACCGAAATCAGTGCTGCCCTCCTCAGTACCCGCCGGCGCCAACCTGTCGCCCGACATTCCCATGCAGGGGCGCCACGGCCTGCCAGCCCCCACGGATCATCGATGCCAGCGAAGTGCGCTGCCGGCCGGTGGCGAGCGGCGGGACCCAGTGGCACGTCGGGTGGTGCTTCAGGTGCGCAGCGGCGCGTCCGCTCGCTTCTGAGCATCCGCCTCAGGGAAGATCGGCTGACCGCCCGACCCGGGCGGTCGTGCGCTTCGCATGAACTATTTGCGAACCGATGCGGGCGGCCGGCTGCAGCGGGTCTGCGCCAATATCCTTGCGTCGCTGCAGCTATCATCGGTGTCGTCCCATCTGCCTGACACGACACCGCAGAATCTCCAGCAATTGCGTTCGGTCCGTGAGCCCGTCCGACGCGCTTCAACCCGACCGAAAAGTGGCACGGGCGCTGCACAATCGCAGCCCGGCGTCAGTCGCCAGATCCGCGAGCTGGAACAGGGGCTGGCTTCGAACTCTTCGTGCGTGCCGGCAGCGCTCCACCTCGCTCACGCATGCCGGCTCGTTGCCGTTCCGATCATCGAAGGCATTCTGGGCGGTGCCGAGAACCCGCTTTCGCGGGCGAGAATACCGCAGCAGTCGGCCGGCAGCTGTCGATCTCGGCCACGCATTCCCCGTGCACGCCGCGCTGCCGGATGCCGTCCATGACTTCCGCCGCCGTTACTCGACGTGCAGCTGAACCTGCACCGAGGATCGCCTCAGCAGTGCCGAGATGCTGCTCAGCGGCGTAAGCCGACATCAGCGTGCCACCGAGGCACTGACCGACTATGACGGACTGGTGACGCTGTCCTGCTATCGCTGGACGCACAGCGTGATCGTGCCGCCCAATCATCCGCTGCTGGACGATCCGGAGCTGACGCTCGAGCGGGGTGGCCACCTTTCCGGTCATCACCTACGGCCCCGCTTCACGGGGCGGCTGCACATCGACGAGGCCTTTCCCGGTACGCGTGTCTGGGGCCCAACATGGTGCTGGACGGCGATGGATGCCGACGTGATCAGACCCATGTGAGCTGGGTTACGGGCATCGGCATCATCGCCTCCATTGCCTTCGACGAGAACGCGACACGACGGCTGCGCGCCATTGACGCCGGCCCACCTTTCCCGGTCAGCGTGACTCGCCCGGCCTTCCGGCGCGGCGCCTTCCTGCGGGCGTATGTCTACGATTTCAGGACCTTGCTCGCCACTGACCCGGTCGATGGAACAGGCTGCCCTGCAGATGCCGGGCATCGATTTCCGATCTGAACGGCGAGCCGGCACGGCACCCGTGCCGGTCGAGAGCCGTCCCGAGACCGCCGGCCGGTCCTGCGCATGGACACGGGCCAGCGCGCAGCGTCAGATCATCGCAGCCGGATCCATCGGCTGGGGATGGCATTTGGACCGATCGGCCCCCGCCTCGAAGCGCGTCTCGGCGGGCGCGCAGGGTGCAGACAGACGGCCCGCTCGATGCCCCCGCGCTGCTGCAGCTGCAGCCGCCTCGCGCGGCATCTCCACGTCGATGAAGCTGCCGTCGTCAGGCGACGCAGTTCCAGCCGGGTGCGCGGGCCGACAGTGAGCGCCTGTGAGAACTCGACGACCAGCGTGTCGGCGGCGGGCTCGTCCACCACCTCGATCTCGTGCGGGCGCACATAGACCGTGTTTTCGTCGGCCGCAGGATTTTCAGCCTTCTGCCCCGGCGCGTGCACGGCGTGGAAATGCCCGCGGAACAGGTTCACATCCCCGAACTTGAGCACGAAGGCGTGGCGGACGGTCGTAGACCCGTCGGGCGTGCCGACCTGCTCGACGCGCCCGATTGAGCACCACGACCGATCACACCCATGCGCCTCGTCGGTCGTGGTGACGAAGACGCTGGTGATGTTCATCTCATCGTGCATGCGACGCAGCCAGCGACGCAGCTCCTTGCGCACACGGGCGTCCAGTGCCCCGAAGGGTTCATCCAGCAGCAGCGCGGGGCTCGATTCCGCCGGGCGCGGGACCAGCGCAATGCGCTGGCGCTGCCCGCCCGAGCAGCGACGGGTAGCGATCGGCCAGCCAGTCCAGCTGCACGAGCGAGAGCAGCGCATGCACGCGGACGCTGGATCTCGGCCTCATCGGGTCGGCGGCTGCGCGGCATCACCCGCAGCCCGAGGCGACGTTCTCGAAGATCGTCTAGTGTGGTTTGAAGAGCGCATGGTGCTGGAAGACGAGCTCACGCCACGCGCCTGCGGATCGGCATGGGTGGTGCCCTCGCTGGAACAGCACGCGACCGCTGTCGGGCACTTCCAGTCCGGCGATGATGCGCAGCAGCAGGTCTTGCCAGGCCGGACGGCTAACAGCGCCACCAGCGAACCCGACGGGATCTCGAGGGAGATGTCGTCGCAGACCTGATCTGGCCGAAAGCGCTTGTTCAGGTGCTCGTGAGGATGCTCATGGTCAGATCCCGAGGCGCGCCCAAGTTCCCGCGTCGTTGGGGATGCGGCCTTCGGCCACTTCGGCAGTGACGGCGCCCGCCTGCGAGACCATGCTGCCGGGCGGCACGCTGCGCGTGAGCGAACATGCCGCCAATGACCGAGCCACGCCCGATGGTGACGCGTCCCAGCACGGTGGCGCCGGCATAGATAACCACCTCGTCCTCGACGATGGGATGGCGGGGTTTCAGCTGACCAGCGAGCCGTCTCGCTCTGGGTGTGAAGCGCGGCACCCAGCGTGACGGCTCGGTAGAGGCGCACATGGCTGACCGATGATGGCCGTCTCGCCGATGACGACGCCGGTGCCATGGTCGATGAAAAATGGTCGCCGATCTGCGCCCCAGGGTGGATGTCGATGCCGGTGGAGGGACCATGGGCCAGTTCCGGCATCACCCGCGCCGTAGCGCGTAGGCCTCCCAGTAGAACAGGTGCGCCAGTCGGTGATGGATCATCGCCCAGATGCGGATAGCAGATGAGACACCTGCGTCCTTGCTGCCGGCAGCCGGGTCGCCTGGTAGGCAGCCGTCACGTCGCTGTCGATCAGCTCGCGCACCCAGGCAGCACGGCTGAAATGACAGACCACATCCATGGCCCGCTCGTCGTCTGCGGCGAGCGTTTCACCGCCCTGCCCGGAAGAGCAGCTCAGCCGCACCTGCTGATGCAGTGCGGACAGCGCCGTCAGCGTGTAGCCCACGTAGTGGTTGATGTTCTCGGCACAGGTCGGGTCGCCCAGCCGGTGCGGAAACAGCGCCGCCGCGCCGCGACCACCTCGGCGAGCACCGGCCGCGAGGGCAGCGGGCAGCGGACGGCTGTGCTCGTTCGTCGTTCGCGCAACGCGCTTTTCCGCGCCGCTCGCGCAGCGCCACCACCTCGTCACACGCCGAAGCGGGTCGGCTGGCATATCGATCGGGAAACCATCGCCGTTCTCCCTTGAAAGGATGTTGTCTGCAGGGCAGAGGGAATATACCGCCTCACCCCGAGTGTGTGCCGATGCACCGCATCATGAGATGCGCTTCGTGCATGACGAACTGCCCTGTCCCCGCCAGACGCTCCGTCGACGATCCTCCTGAGCCGCATCATTACGTTTCCTCCTGCGGTGCTAGGCAACGATCCGTCCGGATATCGTCTGCAGACTGTCCGGGTCGCATCGCAACCGGGCGGCCCCTCACCGTCATCAATCGCTAGAATCGGGCGCACGGGCCCCTTTGCCCCGGGCCCGATTCTGCAGATCCGCGACGGCCTCCCTGCCGCTCAGCGCATTCATCTACAGCTCGGCGGCCGTCGCCGATGCCGCTTTCAAGCGACCAGGCTGGGCTCCGTCACAGGCCTACCTGATCGCCGGTGTCCTGATCGGTCCGGTCTTCGGCGGTGGGCAGGAGACCGGAGCATCCAGCACGTGGCCGAGTTCGGCGTGGTGATGATGCTGTTCCCGGTTGCTGGAGCTGGAGCCGCACTGCCGTGGCAACTGCGCTGGCAGCTGCTGGGGCTGGGGGACTGCAGGTGATTGCTCACCATCGCGGCCATCACGGGCATTACATGCTGATGGGGCTGTCGTGGACGGTGGGCGTGGCGGCCGGCTGCGTGCTGTCGATGTCGTCCACCGCCATCGTGCTGCAGATCACGGGCGAGAAGAACCTGCTGGCCAGCCGGAGGCAGGCCAGTTTCTCGGTGCTGTCTTTCAGGACACTCGCGGTGATCGATACTGGCACTGCTGCCGCCTGCTGGCACTGCCGAGCTGGCCGGCCGGCCACCGAGACCGCGCACCACGCCGACGCGGTCAACCTGCTGGCCGGCCTGCCCGCCTACGAAGGCGGGCATCACCTTCCAGGGTGATCGCGCTGATCGTGGTGGGCGGCCATTTCACGCCGGTCCGATTCTTCCGCTACATTGCCGCCGCGCGCTGCGCGAGATCTTCACGGTGGTGTCGCTATGGCCGGTCATCGGCATCGCGGTGCTGATGTCGCTGATCAGGCTCTCCACCCGCACTGGGCACCTTCCGGCCCGGCGTGGTGCTGGCTCAACAGGCATCTCGGCACGGGCTGGAAAGCAGCATCGAGCCGTTCAGGGGCTGCTGCTGGGGCTGTTCTTCATCACGGTGGGCGCCGGCGTCGACTCGAGCTGCTGGCCCATCAAGGCTGGAAGATCACGGGCATCACCCTGTGCGTGATCGTCGCCAAAGGGCCTGATCCTGCTGCTGCTGGGCAAGGTGTTCGCCTGAGCGGCTGGACCAAGCTCTTTGCGCGCGCTGGCCCGAGGCCGGCGAGCTCGGCTTCGTGCTGCTGTCGCTCGTGGAGCAACGGCGTGATGCCTCGCATTATCGCCAAAGCGCTGCTGCTGGCGGTGGCGCTGTCGATGCTGTTCACGCCGCTGCTGTTCATCGTCTGCGACAGGTGATGGTGCCGCGCGCCTGTGCGCCGCAAGGCGGGTGATGCCGTGCGGCCCGACGTGATCCGAGCAAGAGCACCGGTGATCATCGCCGCCACGGCCGCCACTTCGGGCGCGTCATCAACGCCATGGTCACGGCCTGCGCTACAAGACCACCGTGATCGACCACAACGCCGCCACGGTGGCGGGCTAAGCGCTTCGTCGAGACCTGCTACGGGACGCCTCCCGTCAGGAGCTGCTGCTGATTGCCGGATGGCGGGAGCGCGGCTGCTGGTGCGTGGCCATCGACAATCACGAGCAGGCGCATGAAGATCACCGAGTTCGCCCGCAAGACCAATCGGGCATCAAGATCGTGGCCCGTTCCGCGACGCACGCAGACCTACGAGCTGTAGCCACGCCGGCGCCGACGAGATCGTGCGCGAGAGACTTCGACTCGGCGGTGCGATGCGGCAGCAGGCACTGGAATGCACAGGCATGCCCAAGCTGAAGGCCGAGGAAGTGGGCAGCCTCTGCTGCATCGCAACCGCCACGGCATGGCCGCGGCCGCCGAGCCTATGACCCCAGCATCGGCATGTTCGAGAACAAGGCGCTGATCCGAGATCGTGCGGGCCGAGAACGCCGAGACCGAACGGCTGATCCGCCAGCTGCTGCATGATCAGGCCATCTCATGGCCCAAGGACCAGGCCGAGACCACCACCGAACATGGAGACATGAACATGCAGGAGCCCGTCGAAGGAGGCTGAACGGCATGAGGGAGAACGAGGAGACGACATCGGCGGGCAACAAGGCCAACCAGAGCACGGACCCGCCGCACGCCGCGGCCCGCATCATCGGGACCGGCAGCCTTGGGGGCAACAGACGCCGCCGCCCCGGCCCCGCAGACGCCCACGGTGCGCCGTGGCTGGCCGAAGGAAGGCTGGCTACTGCTGTTTGCGGTGGCGCTGGCCTTCAACCTGCGATCCCCCATCGTGACCATCGGCCCGCTAGTGGGCATGATTCGCGACGATCTGGGCGTCTCGGGCAGCTTCATGGGCTTCGTGACGGCACTGCCGGTGATGGCCTTCGCGCTGTTCTCCCCACGGGCGGCGCGGATTGGGTCGCCAGACGGCATGGAGAACGTGCTGGTCGCCTCCCTCGTCGTGCTGCTGGCGGGCATTGCGCTGCGCTCGGCCCTGCCGTCGCCGGGCTGACGCTGGTGCTGGGCACGGCGCTGCTGTCGCAGCCATTGCCGTGACGGCGTATGCTGCCGGCCCGCCAGCGCAGCCTGCCCCAGCACGTCAATCAGGTGGTGGCGATGATGACGGCCGGCATGCTGGTGTCATCCACACTGCCGCCGGCATCGCGGTCCCTGCTGGCCCGCTGGCAGGGGCTGGACCCGGCCGCTGGGCATCTGGATACTGACCACGGGTGGCTCTCGTGCCCCAGCTGCGCATCCGTCAGCGCCACAGGGCAGCAGCCCCGCCAGCGCCCCAGCCGCCAGTCCCCCTGCCGAACGTCTGGCGGCATTCCGGCGGCACGGGCGCTGAGCCTGCACACGTGGGGCTGCCGGTCGCTGGTGTTCTACGCCGTGGTCGGCTTCACGCCCTCGGTGCTGCAGGAAAAGGGCCTGTCGGCCGAACAGGCCGGCCAACACAGGTGCGCTCTTTCCGGGCCGTCTCGCTGCTGGGCGTGGTGGCCGTGTCGTGAGCACCAGTCCGTGGCCGCGGCCGCCAGTGGCTGAGCGTGGGCATCAGCCTGACGGTGCTGGCCGGCAGTCTGGGGCTGTGGCTGGGTAGCACCGGCACGCAGTGGCTCTGGGTGTCGCTGGCCGGCATCGGCACGGCCGGCGTGTTCTCGCTGTGCCTGATGCTGTTTGCCGAGCGCACCGATTCCCCGGCCGAGGCGGCCGCCCTGTCGAGCATGGCTCAGGCCGTGGGCTATGGCATTGCGGCCATCGGGCCGCTGGGCGTGGGCGTGCTCTACGACCTGCTGGGCTCATGGACGCGGACGATGGGGCTGCTGGCGGCGCTGAGCCTGCTGGAATGCCTGCTGGCCTGGTCATCGGCCGTCCAGGCGACGCTGGCGCAGACCCCGGCAGGCCACCGGCACGGCAGATGAGATCCGCATATGCTCATGCGGAATCCGCATAAGCCGGCCGCTCGTCCGCTCATCCATGCCCTGCCATGGCATGATGCGCGGCATCGTACAACCTTGTCCCGGCCTCCGGGCCTTGCCGTCATGACCTTCGTTTCCCGCTCCCGCTCCCGCCGCGCCGTGCTGGGCCTGGCGCCCGCCGCCCTGCTGCTTGCCGCCATGCCCTCGGCCCAGGCAGCCGATGCCGCCGACAGACGCTGCTCAATGCCACCTATGACGTGGGCCGCGAGCTGTTTTCCGAGATCAACCGCTGTTCGTGGCCAAATGGCAGAAGAGCACGGCAGCCAGCTCAAGATCGACCAGTCCCATGGCGGCACGTCGCGCCAGGCCCAGGACATCATCCAGGGCAAGAAGGCCGACACCGTCACCTTCAACCAGGTGCCCGACATCGAGATCTTGGCCAAGCGCCGGCTGGTGGCCAAGGACTGGGCCTCGCAGTTCCCGAACAACAGTTCGCCCTACTACAGCACCATCGCCTTCATGGTGCGCAAGGGTAACCCCAAGAACATCCGCAACTGGGACGACCTGGCACGGCCGGACGTGAAGCTGGTGTTTCCGAACCCCAAGACGTCGGGCAACGCCCGCTACTTCGTACCAGGGCGCACGGAACCACGCACAGGAGCAGTTCCCCAATGACGAGGGCAGCCGCCAGGGCGTTCATGGGCCGCTTCCTGGGCAACGTCGAGAACTTCCCCACGGGCGGCCGGGGTGCCACGGTGGCCTTTGCCCAGAACGGTCAGGGCGACGTGCTGCTGACCTTCGAGTCCGAGATCAAGAGCATCCTGGCGGGCAAGGAATTCGAGGACCAGGGCTTCGAGCTGGTGGTGCCGCCGGTGAGCGTGATGGCGGCCTTCCCGGTGGCCATCGTCGACAAACGGTGGTCGATGCCAAGGGTACCCGCGAGGTGGCGCGCGCCTCACCGGAGTTCCAGTATTCCAGGAGATCCAGCAGCTGCTGGCCCGCCACAACCTGCGCGTGCATGACCCGCTGGTGGTGGCTGCCACGGTCGACCAGTTCGCCAGGTGCGGCTCGTCGATCCGGCCACCTTCCCCGGCGGCTGGGAAGGCATCCAGAAGACGCACTTCGCCAGCGGCGGTCTGCTCGACCAGCTGCTCGCCGCCGGACGACGCTGGTGTCCGCGCTCGCTCTTCTGGCCCGGCCGCTGCTGCGGGCTACGGCCCAGCCCTGAGCGTGAGCCTGGTGTACCTGCGTGGTCATTCTGGTGCCGCTGCTGGTGCTGCTCTGGCACGCGGCCGATCTGAGCTGGGCCCAGTACTGGGCCGCCATCTCCGATCCCCGAGTGGTGGCCAGCTACCGGGTCACGCTGCTGGGGGCCTTCATCTCCACGGTGGTGGTGACGATGGTGGGCCTGCTGCTGGCCTGGGTGCTGTCGCGCTATGAGTTCCCGGACGGCGCTCGACGCGCTGATCGATCTGCCCTTCGCGCTGCCCACGGCGGTGCCGGGCTCACGCGCCACCCTGCTCTCGCCCGGTGGCTGGATCGGACAACTGTTTGCCCCCGGGCATCAAGATCGCCCTATGCCTTCCGGGACTGGTCATCGCGCAGATCTTCACCAGCATCCCGTTCATCGTGCGCACCGTGCAGCCGGTCATCGAGGATCTGGGCCACGATGTGGAGGAAGCGGCCGGCACACTGGGTGCCCGCCCGGGCCAGGTATTCTGGCGCATCACCCTGCCACGCTCGTGCCAGCGACTGACAGCTGGGGCCAGTCAGGCCTTCATCCGCAGCCTGGGCGAGTTCGGCGCCGTGGTGATGATCGCCGGCAACATCCCGTTCCAGACCGAGATCACCTCGCTGATGATCTTCGTGCGACTGCAGGAGTTCGACTACGCGGCCGCGGCGGCCATTGCCTCGGTGGTGCTCATCACCTCGCTGGTGCTGCTCTTTGGCCTGCAGCTGCTGCAGAACCGGCTGCTGCGCTGGCGGCGGGAGGCTGACGCATGGACGAACGCACGAACGGTCCGCGCCGGCGCCCGGCCACGGGGTGCAGCGCCTGCTGCTGGTACTGGCACTGCTGGCCGCGGGTCTGCTGCTGGTACTGCCGCTGACCATGATCTTTGCCCAGGTGGCGGCCGGTGGCTGGTCGCTGCTGATCGAGAACCTGTCGGCCGACTATCTGCACCATGCCTTCGGGCTGACGCTGCTGGCCACGCTGGTCACCATCCCGGTGAACTCGGCCTTCGGCTGGCCTCTCTGCACGGTGCGTGACCCACTATCGGTTCCGGGGCCGGCGGCTGATGCTGTGCGCTGATCGACATTCCCTACGCCACCTCGCCGGTGGTGGCGGGTCTGTGCTACCTGCTGCTGTATGGGGCCGAGTCGGTGGTGGGACAGTGGTTTTCCGACCACGACATCCAGCTGATGTTTGCACCCGCCGCATCATCATGGTCACCATCTTCGTCACCTCGCCCTACGTGGCGCGCCTGCTCATTCCGCTGATGCAGACGCAGGGCAACGAGGAGGAACAGGCGGCACTGCTGCTGGGCGCCAGCGGCTGGCAGATCTTCCGGAAGGTGAGCCTGCCCCGCATCCGCTGGGCCCCTGCTGTACGGGGTGATGATCACCAATGCCCGTGCCGTTGGCGAGTTTGGCGCGGTGTCAGTGGTCTCGGGGGCGACCTGAACCAGACGCATGACGCTGCCGCTGCTGGTGGAACAGCTCAACAACGACTACGAAGACAGCCGCGGCCTTCACGGCCGCTGCCATCTGGCGCTGATGGCTGTGCTCAGCGCTGATCCTCAAGAGCTGGCTGGAACGCCGGGTACAGGTTCGCCAGGGCGCCCGGCGGGCGTGACCATCCCGCATCGCAGGCCCCAGATTCTCCGCCAGGCAGGGGGTACGAGCGTTAAACTCTCCGTCCCTGAAACCTGGACGCCCTCTTCCTCAGACTTCTCTTACATGGAACTGGATTTCACCTCTCCCGCGTTCTGGCTGGCGGTTGGCCAGATCGTGCTCATCGACATCCTGCTGGGCGGCGACAACGCGGTGGTCATTGCCCCGGCCGTGCGCAAGCTCGACCCTTCCAAGCGGCGTCAGGGCATCGTCTGGGGGACGATCGGTGCCATTGCGCTGCGCATCCTGCTGATCGTCTTTGCGCTGTCGCTGCTGTCGGTCCCCTACCTGAAGGTGGTGGGCGCGCTGCTGCTGCTGTGGATCGGCGTCAAGCTGCTGCTGCCCGATGAAGAGGACGCGCACGGCAACATCGCCAGTTCGGACAAGCTGTGGGTGGCGGTGCGCACCGTCATCGTCGCAGACCTGGTGATGAGCATCGACAACGTGATTGCCATTGCCGGTGCTGCGCAGAGCGTGGGCGGTCACCATGAGATCCCGCTGGTGATCTTCGGCCTGCTGGTCAGCGTGCCCATCATCATCTGGGGCAGCCAGATGGTCATCCGGCTGATGGACCGCTTCCCCATCGTCATCACCATCGGCGGCATGCTGCTGGGGTGGATTGCCGAGGCATGCTGATCACCGACCCGGCCGTGGCCGACCACGTCAGTGCCTGGCAGCCACAGATCAAGTACATCGCCGAGGTGGGCGGCGCCCTGCTGGTGCTGCTGATCGGCACCCTGAGTGCCCGCCGGCAGCAGAGCAAGGGCGCCTGATGCAGCCCGCCGGCGGTTTCGGCACCGCTGGCCGCTGGAACATCCGGTCCAGCTCAACCCGAGAACTGGAAGTCCACGTCCGGGCGACGTCCGGACATCAGCTCGGCCGTGGCCCGCCCGAGCCGCAGCCGTGGTCCAGCCCAGCGTGCCGTGGCCGGTGTTCAGGAAAGAGCCCGCCCACCCGGCTGCGACCGATGTAGGGCACGTTGCCCGGGGTGGTCGGCCGCAGGCCGGTCCAGAACTTTGCCTGCTTCGGATCGCTCACGCCCGGGAACAGCGCCAGCGTGCGCTTGACGAGCGCCTCGCAGCGCACCGGGTTCAGCGCCATGCCATAGCCGTTCAGCTCAGCCGTGCCGGCCACCCGCAGCCGGTTGCCAAAGCGCGAATACGAGCCTGTACTCGTCATCGGTCAGGCTGACCTGCGGCGCCCTGGCCGGGTCCAGCACCGGCAGCGTGGCCGAATAACCCTTGGCCGGATAGATGTCCAGCCGGATGCCGATGTCACGCGCCAGCTCTGCGCTGAAGCTGCCCAGCGCCAGCACGTAGGCATCGGCCTTTGGCCACTTCGTACTGGCCATGCTCGTCGGCCAGCTCCACGCCCTGCATCTCGCCACCGGCACCAGCAGCTTCTGGATGCGCACGCCGTAACGGAACTGCACGCCCTTCTCGGCCGCCATGGCCGCCAGGCGAGTGGTGAACAGGTTGACGTCACCGGATTCATCGGCCGGCGTGAAGGTGGCACCTGCCAGCTGGTTGCGTGCCGAGGCCAGGGCCGGCTCGATCTCAACCACGCGGTCGGGCGTGATGATCTCGCGCACCACCCCCATCTCCTGCATGATCCGTGCGGGCTCCAGCGCCTCGTCGAAATCCTTCTGGCTGGTGTAGAAGTGCATGATCCCCTTCGTGAGGTGGTCATACTGGATGCCCGTTTCCTCACGCAGCGCCTGCAGGCTGGCACGGCTGTAGGTGCCCAGGTTGATGAGCTGGATCATGTTGTGGCGGGTGCGCGCCGCCGAGCACTCGCGCAGGAACTGCAGGCCCCAGCGCCACTGCGCCGGGTCGGCCCGCAACCGGAAGAGCAGCGGTGCATCTTCCCGCCCCAGCCATTTCAGCAGCTTCATGGGTGCCGAAGGATTGGCCCGGTTCAGCATGGCTGACCGAAATCTGCCCACCATTGCCGAAGCTTGTCTCGCAGGCAGCCCCCGTTGCGTTCCAGTACCGTCACCTCATGCCCTGCACGGTGCAGATACCGTGCCGTGGTCACGCCCACGACTCCGGCGCCCATCACGATCACCCGCACGTCGTCTCTCCTTGGTTCTTGAATGGGGAATTTGCTGCAGAGCGTCAGCCTACCAGATCGGCCAGCGCCTGACATCCCGGGTATGTCCCTGTATCCCGTGGAGTGCCTGAGCAGGCTCGACAAAAATCAATGCCCGCCCGTTCCGTGCGCTCTACCATGCACGGAACAATCTGCATTCCGACACGGCCCTGCTCCATGTTGCTCTCGATCGAAGAACCCGCTCCCACCTCCGCACGCCCGCAATGGGCCGCCTTTCTGGAACTTGGTTTCCGCCCGCTCTACTCCCTCGGCTGCTTCTGGGCCATCATGGGCGTGTTGCTGTGGGTGTACTTCCCAAGCGTGCTGCAGGGCACGCTGGGTGGCGTGTTCTGGCACGCCCATGAAATGCTCTGGGGCTTCATCATCACCATCGCGGTGGGCTTCCTGTTCACGGCCGGAGCCACCGACGGGCATCACGCCCATCAAGGGGCGTGCGCTGGCCGTCTGCCGCCTGTTCTGGATCCTCGCCCGCATCGCCTATCTGGTGCCAGCCGACGCCGCCTTCTGGGCGGGCGTGGTGGCGAGAACTCTCTTCTTCGGCTGGGGCGCCGTGCCATGTCCCACAGCATCTATCGTGCCCGCAGCCAGCTAACTACGGCATTCCCCCATGCTGCTGCTGATGGGCGTGGCCAACCTGATGTTCCTGCTGGCCGTGGAGGAAGGCGACTACGAGCGCATCATGGACTTCTTCCGGACCGGCATGCTGGCCATGGCCGTCATCGCCCTGCTGGTGGCACGCCGCGTCACGCCGTTCTTCGCCTCGCGCGCGGTGGCCGGGCTCGACATTCCCAAACATCTGGAAAGCGGCCACTGGCGGCTGGCAGCCGGCATGGCAGCCATCACCTGCTCCCCTGCTGCAATGGCGGCTGCGCTGCCCTCTTCCCGGCCGCCTCGGGTTTCATCGCACTCTGGCAGGTCATCAGCTGGAAGCCCCGGGCCGTGCTGCACAAGCCCATCCTGTGGATCCTGTATGCCGGCTATGCGGGCCTGGGCATCGGGCTGGTGGTGGCTGCCGCGCAGATGGCAGGCCTTGCCGAGCGTCCTGTCTGGGCCGTGCACATCATCGGCATCGCCGGGTTCTCGCTGCTGATCATCGGCATGGTCACCCGCACCGCGCTGGGCCACTGGGCCGGCCGCTGCAGACCGACCGCTACATGGTGCTGTGCTACTGGCTGGTGCTGGCGTCGGCCATCCTGCGCCTGCTGGCGCTGGCCCTGCCGGTGCCCTTCAACACCCCGACGCTGCACACGGCGGGCGCTGCCTGGATCGTGGCCTTTGGCGTCTACCTGTGGCGCTTCGTGCCGATGCTGATCCGTCCCCGCATCGACAAGGTGCCCGGCAAGGGTCCGGTCATCCGGCCGAAGATGGAAGTCAAGCTGGAGCCCAAGCCGCCCGTGAAATGAGGGCGGCCGAGGGCGCCCGCTGCCATGCGCCCTGTAAAAGCGCCCCGAACCGGGGCGCTTCTTTGGGGAACGGCTGGCCGATCAGGCGATCTTCACGGCAGTGCCGCTGACGGCCACCATCATCATGCCGTTGGTTTCGCCCAGCACTTCATAGTCAAAGTCGATGCCGACGATGCCGTTGGCGCCCTTGTCGCGCGCGGCAGCCACCATCTCGTCCAGAGCGGCACGGCGTGCACCGGCCAGCGCCCGTTCGTAGCCACCGGCCCGGCCGCCCACCACGTCACGCACGGAGGCGAACATGTCGCGGAACAGGTTGGCACCGATCACGGCTTCGCCGCTGACGACGCCCAGATATTCACTGACGCGACCGGGTTCGGGAGGAACGGTGGAGGAAGAACTTGGGATCGCTCTTGCTGGAAAACCAACCCATGGCGGGGCTCCTTGTATGGTTGCTGGAGCGCTGCAGCATATCAGAGTGGCATGGACGGGCTATGGCGCAGGTGTAACTTTGTGCGCCATGTCACGTCCGAAGCGCTGACTTCGATGAAGGACGCCCGGGAACACCACCATGCTGGAGATGACCTTGCGGGGTACCCACAAAAAGCGGCGAAGGCCGCTTTCTTACATGACATCCATCAGGATGTCGCGAGGCACGTCACAGGACGATCAGAACCGGATGGAAGCCTGCACGTAGACCGTGCGCGGCTGACCAAGGTACTTGCCCTTGTTGTTGTCGTCGTACGAGCGGGTATAGAACTCGCGGCCAAAGATGTTCTTGATGCCGGCACCGATCTTCAGGTGGTGCAGCGACGGCCCGAAGTCATAGGAGCCACGCAGGTTCCGGTGCCATAGCCGGGGATGCGGCCCGTGCTGCCGTCGGCGCTTTCAGCCACGGTGTTCGCGTTGTCGGCATACTGCGAGGACTGGAATTCGCCTCGAAGCCGGCCTGCCGGGCGTCTGGGTGTAACTGATGCCCAGCAGCCCCTTGTGTTTTGACGAGAACGGCACCGGTTGCCCTTGTTCGGGCCTTCCTCGCGGATGGAGGCATCCACGTAGGCGTAGTTTCCGTACACCTCGGTGCCCTTCAGGGCCGGCATCAGCTCGTCCAGGCGATAGCCGAAACTGCTCTCGATGCCCGCATGACGGGTCTTGCCGCGAGCGATCACACTGTCGGTGATCTGGCTGCTGTCGTACTGGTTGTTGAAGTTGATCGGGAAGGCACCGATCTCGGCGCGCAGCACGCCACGGTCATAGCGGGTACCGAATTCCCGGTGCGGGCCTTCTCGGGCTTGACCAGACCTGACGGACGCGGTTGGGCATCTGGCTGTACTGCACGCTGCCAAACGAGACCTTCGGTGTTGGCGTACAGGGTTCCAACCCTCATCCAGCCGGTACAGCACGTTCAGGGCCGGCAGTGCAGTGCTGTAGTCCCCCTGAACGGACGGCCCGTCAGCACGTTGATCTGCTGCTGGTCGATGCGCTCATAGCGCACGCCCGGGGTGATGGTCCACAGGCCCCAGTCGATGCGATCGTCCAGGTAAACGGCATGGGCCTCGGTCTTGCCGCGGGTGTCACGGTCATTGCGGCTGGCAACAGTGGGCAGCAGGCCGCTGGCGGTGCTTTCCCGATAGCGCAGCTCGTGGCTGGACTCGTCGATATAGCGATAGCCGATGCCGATCTCGTGGTGGGTGGCGCCCAGGTTCACACCCTGCGAGGCGCGGGCCTCGATGCCGCGCACCCAGTAGTAGCGCGGCGACAGCGACACGAAGTTGCCCTGGTTCAGGAAGCCGCTGCGCAGCGTTTTGGTGAAGAAGGTGTTGACGCTGGCCTTGCGGCTGCCGTCGGTGTAGTCGTAGCCGGCGCCCACCAGCGTGCGACGGCCCCAGAAACGGTCCACCGGACGGGTGGACTGGTAGGGATCGGCCTTGAAGGCATCCACCGTCAGGCCGCCCGGCATGTCGGCTTCGCCGTCATAGTACTGGGCGATGGCGTGAACGCTGTGCACGGCATTCAGCGCGTACTGGCCTTTCAGGATCACGTCGTCAATGCGGGTGTCGCTGTGCTGGCGATAGTCGGCACCACGCACGCCCGAATACAGGATGGCGCCGCCCAGGCCGTTGTCCATCGTGCCGCCCACGCGGAAGCTGGCGTTCTTCTTGGGCTTGTGCTGCGACGAGGACGGGCTGTAGCCCAGCTGCATGCTGGCGTCGATGTCGAAGTCCTCGGGGATGGCACGGGTGACGAAGTTGACGATGCCGCCCACGTTCTGGGGACCATAGCGCACGGCACCGCCGCCGCGCACCACGTCCACCGCATCCATGTTGCCCATCGAGATCGGGCCCAGCGACAGCTGCGGCTGGCCATAGGGCGCATAGGGAATGGGAATGCCGTCCATCAGCAGCGTGGAGCGGGTGGCCAGACGCGGGTTCAGGCCGCGGATGCCGAAGTTCAGCGCCATGTCGTGGCCGCCGGTACCGTTGTTCTCGGGGGCGTTGACGCCAGGAATGCGGTTGAGCACCTGGCGCACATTGGTCAGGCCCTGGGCCTCGACCTGATCACGGCGGATCACGTCACGAGCACCCGGATGGTCCTGCACATTCTTCTCGTCGGCATCGCCCAGCCAGTCGCCCACCACCGAGATGGTGCCCAGCGTCTGGGTCTCGGCTGCAGAAGCCTGGTTCTCTTCCTGAGCCAGCGCACTGGCCGCGCCGCCGCTGGCAGCCAGCAACAGGGCCATCGAGGCCATGGTGTGCATCACGGGACGCAGTGGACGCACGGCCGCGGCGTTCCCCGTGGAATTTGGGATGAAACGGGACGAAGACATGTAAGGACTCCGGAATCGATGATGAGAAGCCGCCTGGCAATGCGTCTCACCCCATCTCCGACCCGTCATCCGGACCTGCGTTCACCATCCGGCAAGGGATGCCGGGCCCCCACGACCGAAGGACGGACCTGCGTGCGAAAGCACGCCAGGCGAGCGGCCTGCAGGATGACGCAGGGAAAGACCAGCGGGATCGATACGGAAAGCGCAGGACACCTGCGCCGGAGGAGGAGAGAGACGGGCCCCCTGAGAGGACGACCCCGGACGCCCGCGAGGGGCACCCGTGCCCTGCCAGACAGGGACACGCGGCGAATTATTCTGCGTCGAGCGCCCGTTGTCTACCGTTCGTCGGACAAAAACCGCCGCACGTCATGCGCAGCGACATAGCATGTTGCACCCTGTATACAGATGCCCATGCCGCCAGAACGGTCTTCTTCGTGCTCAGCGCTTGTCCAGCCGCCGCGCCACGTGGTTGCCGATCACCTGGATGAGCTGGACCATCACCACCAGAATGGCAACCGTCAGCAGCATCACATCGTTCTGGAGCGCTGGTAGCCATAGCGGATGGCCGGTCACCCACGCCACCGCCACCCACCACGCCGGCAATGGCGGTATAGGACAGGAAGCTGATGGACAGCACCACCAGCGACTGGACGATGCCCGAGCGGGCTTCGACGAGCAGCACGCGCCAGATGATCTGGCGTTCGCTGGCCCCCATGGCATGGGCAGCCTCAATCACGCCGCGCGGCACTTCGCGCAGGCTCTGCTCCACCAGACGGGCAAAAGTACGGAATGGCGGCACAGGCCAGCGGCACCGAGGCGGCCATGGGGCCGATGGAGGTGCCCACCAGCCAGCGGGTGAACGGGCACCAGCGCCACCAGCAGGATGACGAACAGGGAACGAACGCACCATGTTCACCAGCCAGCCCACCACGGCAAACAGCGCCCGGTTCTGCATGGACTGGCCTGGACTCAGCAGGAAGAGCCAGATGCCCAGCGGCCCGCCGATCAGCACGGCAGCCGTCAGGCCCACGGCCATCATCACCAGGGTCTCGCCCGGGCCACCCACAGCTCGGGCAGCACATCCACAATCGATGGCGGCAGTGCCGCCCAAAGCGCATCCAGCATCCCGGCGCTCCCTATGCCTGCGGGGCCTGCGCCCCGCCTGTCGTATCCAAGGACCCCTGCGCGCGGCCGGCAGCACCGGCTGCCATGGATCCCACGTCCCTGTCCGGCATGCAGGTGCTGCACTCAGCTCGCGGCCTGGGCCGAGATGGTGCCAGCGGCGCACTGCCGTCAGGTCAGCTTTTTCGACCAGAAGGCCCTGCTCCACCACGGCAGCCTGCCGGCACAGCGCCAGCACCACCGAGAGTTCGTGCGTGACGATGACGATGGTCACGCCCAGCCGCTGGTTGATTTCCTTCAGCGTGGCCAGCACCGAGCGCGTGGTCTCGGTGTCCAGCGCGGACGTGGGTTCGTCACACAACGCACGCTGGGCTCGGGCGCCAGCGCCCGCGCAATGGCCACCCGCTGCTTCTGGCCGCCAGACAGCTGGGCCGGGTAGTGATCCAGCTTGTCGACTAGGCCCACCACCTCGGCACACTCGCGCACCCGCGCCGCAATGGCAGCCCGGTCATGCCGGCCGTGGATGCGCAGCGGGAAAGCGATGTTGTCGGACACCGTGGCGTTCTGCAGCAGGTTGAACTGCTGGAAGATCATGCCGATCTTCTGGCGGGCATCGCGCAGCCCCTTCTTGTCCAGCGCCGTCAGCTCCTGGCCGGACACGAAGACCCGACCGCTGTCGGGGCGCTCCAGCAGGTTCATCAGCCGCAGCAGCGTGGACTTGCCTGCACCACTGCGCCCGATGAGCCCCAGCGCATCGCCACGCGCGACGGTCAGCGACACGTCACGCACCGCGTCAAAGCGGTCGCCCCCGTTCAGGGAAAAGGACTTGTTGAGCTTTTTCCAGCCGGATCAGCGGTTCCTGCGAAACGGACTCCGACACCATGCACCTCGATTCCGGCTGGATGAGCTGCGACAGGCAGTCACCCGGCCCATGTTCTGACGACGTACGGTCCGATGCCACCGTGGCATCGGCACAACCCAAAGACGACGATGGTACCGCAAGCTGCATCATCGGCCCGTGCAGATCCTCATGCGGGAACCCACTCAGGCAGGAAGGCACGGGCAGCCCCCACCCGGGCCATCGGCTGACCGGACGATGCACGCATCAGTCGATGCCCGTGTCGCGTATCTTGCGTGCCAGCGTGTTGCGGCCCAGCCCCGGGCGACGGGCGGCTCACCGCAGTGCCCCCGGTGGCCTCCAGCGCCGCTTCGATGAGCGTGCGCTCGAAACTTGCCTGCGGGGCCAGCAGATCACGGGCCTGCGGATCTTCCAGCTGCTGCCGGGCCAGCTTCGCCAGCACTCACACCAGCCTTCCGGGTCGGCACTCTGCCGATGCCCTCCTCCTGATCCGCGGCATCCGTGGGTACGGCAGGCGTGCCCGAAGCCTGCGGGGCCGCAACGGATGCGGCCTCCGTCACCGGGCGTGCGGTAGCGGCAGCCCCTCGGGATGGCAGCATCTCGGGTGGCAGGTCTGCCATCGTCACCACATGCGCTGCCGTCATCACCGTCAGCCATTGGCAGACATTTTCAGCTGCCGCACTTGCCGGGCCAGCCAAAGGCACACAGCACCCGCAGGGCATCTGCCCCCAGCTGCTTGGGCTCCACCCCAGCGAGGCCGCGCTCGGCCAGAAAAATGCTCAGCCAGCAGCGGGAATGTCCTCCACGCGCTCGGCCAGTGGCGGCAGGCGCAGGCGGATCACGTTCAGGCGGTGGAACAGGTCATCCCGAAAGAGCCCCTGAGCCACACGCGCCTCCAGGTCCTGATGCGTGGCCGCAATCACCCGCACGCGGCTCTGCACCGGCTGGTTGCCCCCCACGCGGTAGAAGTGACCTTCGGACAGCACCCGCAGCAGCCTCGTCTGCATCTCGGCCGGCATGTCGCCGATCTCGTCCAGAAAGAGCGTCCCCTTCGGCCTGCTCGAAACGGCCACGCCGCAAGGTCTGCGCCCGTGAAGGCCCCCTGTTCGTGCCCGAACAGCTCCGATTCCATCAGGTCACGCGGAATGGCCGCCATGTTGATCGCCACGAACGGCCGTTCAGCCCGCACGCTGTGCTGATGCAGCGCCCGCGCCACCCGCTCCTTGCCCGTGCCGGACTGGCCGGTCAGCAGCACAGTGGCATCGGATCGGGCCAGACGGCCGATAGCACGGTACACTGCCTGCATGGCAGGGCGCGCCCAGCAGGGCCGGCATCGGACACGCGGGCTCCGGATTGAGCAGCCACGGCCTTCGCCCCTCGATCGGAATCCGGGGCCCCTGTCCCCGCGCCCCGACCCGACGGTCGTGCAGACGCGGCACCTCTGGCGGCCTCGGCCCCTGCCCTGCGCCGCCCGCTGCACCGAGGGCTACGGCCTGCATCAGGTCGAAGGGTTTTGGGCAGATGCTCGAGCACCCGGCCCGGAAGGCAGAGACTGCGCTGTCCAGGTCGAATAGGCGGTCATGATGATCACCGGCAACGTGGGACGTCGCTGGCGCACCTGATAGAGACAGCTCGATGCCGCTGGCTCCCGGCATGCGGATGTCCGACACCAGCACGGCCGGTTCGCTCACCGCCAGCGCTGCCAGCACCTCATCGACACGGGCGAAGGTGCGTACCCCAAAGCCTACGCGCACCAGCGCGCGCTCCAGCACCCAGCGGATCGAGTGGTCATCATCCACCACCCAGATCTCGCCGGCTGCCATCATCCCGTGGTGCCCCCGTCCGTCCGGACGGTCTGCGCCCCTGCCCGGCTACACCAGCGGCAGCAGGGATCCTGAAATCGGTCCATCCGGTCGACTCTCGCATTCGATGCTTCCTCCATGGGCCTCGACGATGCCCTGCGCCACCGGCAGCCCCAGCCCGCTGCCTCCCTCGCGTCCGCTGACCAGCGGCAGGAACATCCGCTCCTGCATGGTGGGTGAAACGCCGGGCCGTCGTCGATCACGTCCAGCGCCGGAGCAGCCGATAGCCCACATGGGCGATCACCACCGGCGCGCCACGCGCGTCCTGAGCAGAATGGTGCCGCGGCCCTGCATGGCCTGGGCAGCGTTTCGCACCAGATTCAGCAGCGCCTGCACCAGCTGCGCACGATCCGCCTCCAGTTCCGGCAGGCTGGCGTCGTAGTCACGTTCGATGACAAGCCCTTCCGCGTATTCGGCCTGCACCAGACGGCGACCTGTTCCGCACCGCCGTGGATGTTGATGCGGGCCACCGCCCGCCGGCCGCTGCCCGGCGCCAGCAGGCGATCCACCAGCTGTTGCAGCCGGTCCACTTCCTGAATGATCACGCCCGTGTATTCGCGCACGGCGTCCGTCCCGGCATCGGCCTCCAGCAACTGCGCCGCCCCGCGGATGCCCCCCAGCGGATTGCGGACCTCGTGTGCCAGCTGGCGCAGCATGGCGCGACTGGCGCGAGCCGACTCGTGCAGCCTCGTCTCCCGGTCGATGCGTCGGCGCCGCTCAATCTCGTGCAGCTCGACAAGCAGCATACCGCCCGTATCTTCCAGCACTACGGCCAGACAGTGCAGGGCCAACGGCGGCTGCCCGGGCCGCATCAGGGTGATGTCCACGCCCTGCTGCCCCCAGGCCTGGCTGCGCAGCTGATCCAGCGGTGCATCCAGCGCCTTCAGATCCGGCAGCAGCTCGCCCGGCGTGCAGCCGTGCATGCGTCGGGGCGTCATCGCCAGCAGCTGACAGGCCGCCAGATTGGCAAACACCACGCGGCCCTCGGCGTCCAGCACCAGCACGCCCGACCCCAGCAGGTCGAGCCCGCTCAGGTCGGGCAGAATGCGCCGGCCACTGCCGTGGCGGGTCTGATCGAAGCCTTCGCCCGCACTGTCATCCATCGGCCCCTCCCCGGGGAAAGACCACCCGGGGAAACCGGAATGTCGGGGCCCATCCCGACCACCGTCTGACGGCGGCCTTCAGGAAGATGGGGCCCGCAACCTTCTGGAGAATCCTCAGGGCAGCGAATCGATCTCTCGGCGGATGGAACTCACGTTCTGCGCCGCCTGCGCCACTTCATCCTTCAGGCGATCCACTCGATCCAGATACTTCTGGTAATTGCGCTCGTCACCAAGACGCTCGGGCGAACCGTCGTTGTACTCCTGTCTCAGCGAATCCAGCCGCGACTGTTCCTTGGCCAGCTCCTTTTCCAGGATCCGGCGACGGTCGGAATCACGTCCACGCTGCTGGCTGTCGCTGACCCGGGCCGACTGCCACCCGAGCCTGAACCTGTCGGCAGCGCGGCGGCCGGCACGCTGTTGATCGGCGGCAGATCCAGCTGTCGGCAGCCCTTGCCCGGCGCGTTCTGGTAGAGCGGCGTGCCATCGGGCCCGTCGCAGCGGTAGACGGTGGTAGCCGATTGCGCCAGGGCCACGGGCGCCGAAGCCATGCCCGCTCCCAGCAGGGCAGCCGCCAGCAGCAGCTGTCCCTTCATCACAACCGAATGGCGCAGGCCGGCATCGTCGTGTGCTTTCATGTTCATGCAACAGTCCCCGGAAAAGGTCCAGACACTCGCAGTCTACCGGCAAAGCACACCCCTGCGGCCGTACGCATGCCACCGACACAACGCCGGCCGCACAGGCGGCATCAACCGTCTGCCGGCCGGACGTCTTGCTCAGCAGCTGTAGTACATGTCGAACTCGATCGGGTGCGGCACCATCCGCAGGCGCGTCACCTCCTCCATCTTCAGGGTGATGAAGGCGTCGATCATGTCGTTGTCGAACACGCCGCCGCGGGTCAGGAACTCGCGGTCGCGATCCAGTGCCTCCAGCGCCTGTTCCAGCGAATGGCAGACGGTCGGGATCTTCGCGTCTTCCTCGGGCGGCAGGTCATAGAGGTTCTTCTCGGCCGGATCACCCGGTGGATGCGGTTCTGCACACCGTCCAGGCCCGCCATCATCAGCGCGGCGAATGCCAGGTACGGGTTGGCCACCGGATCCGGGAAGCGGGCCTCGATGCGGCGCGCCTTCGGGCTGTTCACGAACGGGATGCGGATCGAGGCCGAGCGGTTGCGGGCGAATAGGCCAGCTTGACCGGCGCCTCGTAGTGCGGCACCAGCCGCTTGTACGAGTTGGTGCTGGGGTTGGTACGGCGTTCAGCGCGGGCGTGCTTGATGATGCCGCCGATGTGAACAGCGCGAAGTCCGACAGTCCCGCGTACTTGTCGCCATTGAACAGGTTGGTGCCGTCCTTCCAGATCGACATGTGCACGTGCATGCCCGAACCGTTGTCACCCACCAGCGGCTTCGGCATGAAGGTGGCCGTCTTGCCATAGGCGTGCGCCACGTTGTGGATCACGTACTTCATGCGCTGCAGCCAGTCGGCACGCTGCCAGCGGTGCGAACTTGGTGCCGATCTCGCACTGGCCGGCACCTGCCACCTCGTGGTGGTGAACTTCCACGGGCACGCCCATCTGCTCCAGCAGCATGACCATTTCCGAGCGCATGTCCTGGAAGGAATCCACCGGCGGCACCGGCAGATAGCCCCCCTTCACGCCCGGGCGATGACCGCTGTTGAAGCCATTGAACTTCCCGTCGGAAGACCACGAGGCCTCTTCGGAATCGATGGCCACCATGCTGCCCGACATGTCCTGCTTCCAGGTCACGCTGTCGAAGATGAAGAACTCGGGCTCGGGGGCCAGCGTAGGCGATGTCGCTAATGCCCGACGACTGCAGATGAGGCCTCGGCCCGGCGGGCGATGGAACGGGTCCGGTCATAGCCCCGCCTTCCTGTCGGTTCGACGACATCGCAGGTCAGGATCAGCGTCGGCTCCTCACGGAACGGATCCATCACGGCCGTGTCCGGATCGGGGATCAGCAGCATGTCGAGGCTCGGACGCGCGCCAGCCGCCCATCGACGACCCGTCGAGCCTGACCGTCGGTGAAGCGATCCTCATCGAAATGCGAAATGGGTACCGTGATGTGCTGTTCCTTGCCCCGAATGTCGGTGAAACGCAGATCGACGAACTTGACTTCGTTGTCCTCGATCTCCTTCATCACTTCCTTGGCGCTTGCCATGTTCAGCTTCTCCTGTTCGACGGTCGTGCCGACCGCGGTTGCAACCGATGACCGCCCGACGACACTGCGCTGATCCCGGCCTTGTCCAGACACTAGCAGAAAGCGTGCCAACTCCACCTTCTGCACAGAAAAAGTTACATCTGCTCCTCCGGACGGCCTGCCAGCCTCCGAAACCGTTGCGGCAACCTGCACATTCAGACCATGGTCCGGGTCATGGCCCTGCAACCGGGAAGCCCCGGCCTGCACCCATCCACAGCCATTCGGGCGCATCTTCGGCCCATCATGACCAAGGCCACACACAGACCGCCCCATCCTGCCCCCCAGCCGTCCGTGAGTTTGGTCGTGCGCCTCCACCGGGCCAGCGCAGATGTGCTGAGCGCTGAAAGCATGAGCAGACTCTGCTCTGCATCGGGGCATTGCACCATATCAAGGCAACGCAAGCCCCAAAATGCACCATAACGGTGCAAGGCCTCAGTCCAGCTCCGGCCGGTCCACCCAGTTGACCGTGCTCACCCGGGGCTGAGGTTCGGACCGATGGCCCTCTCCACCTTCTTCGGGCAGGAAGATCTCCAGCAGGTCGTTCAGGAAGGCGCGCCCCAGCGGCGTCTGGCTGCCGCGCCGGATCATCCACCATCAGCCCGCGCTCCACGGCTCGGCGCAGCTTCACCCGATCACGGCCGGCAGCAGCTCCGTGCGTTCCCTGGAACAGCGCCGTGTCCACCCCTTCGGTCAGGGCGCAGTGCATTCAGCATGAACTCGAAGGGCAGATCGGTGGGCTGCACCACCTCGTCGATCTCGCAGGCATTGCCGGCCAGCGCCGTTTCCATGTAGCGGCGCGGGTGCTTGTACTTTGCCTGCCGGACGATCCGGTCCGGGAACGACAGCTTGCCGTGGGCGCCGGCCCCGATGCCCAGGTAATCGCCAAACATCCAGTAATTGAGGTTGTGCTGGGCCTGATGGCTGGCGCGCGCCAGGGCCGACACCTCGTAGTTGCGATAGGTGTCACCCAGCATCTCGCCCAGCAGATCCTGCATGGCAGCCGCCTGGTCTTCGTCCGGCACCGGGGGCGGGAAGCGCGCAAACAGCGTGTTGGGCTCCAGCGTGAGGTGGTAGCACGACAGGTGCGGCGGCGAAAAGGCCGGGGCCTGCGTCAGGTCCGCGCGCAGCTCGGGCAGCGTCTGCTCGGGCAACGCATACATCAGGTCCGAGTTGAAGGTCTCGAACAGCTCGGCGGCTGCCTCGGCCGCCGCACAGGCCTGAGCCCGGTCATGCACGCGCCCCAGCGCCTTCAGCTTGGCATCCGAGAAGCTCTGGATGCCCAGCGACAGGCGGTTGACGCCCGCAGCCCGGTAATCGGCAAAGCGCGCCCGCTCGAAGGTGCCCGGATTGGCCTCCATCGTCACTTCGGCATCGGCGATGAGGGGCAGCCGGGCCCGCAGACTGGCCAGCAGCCGATCAATGGCCGCCCCCGAAAACAGGCTGGGCGTACCGCCACCGATGAACACCGTCACCACCCGGCGCCCCCAGATGAGCGGCAGGCTGGCATCCGAGGTCGGCCTCCAGCGCCGTCAGATAGGCGTTCTCGTCCACCCGTCGGCCGGCAGGTTGTGCGAGTTGAAGTCGCAGTACGGGCACTTCCGCAGGCACCATGGGATGTGGACATACACCGAGAGCGGCGGCAGGTTGTCCAGCTGCACGCGGCGGCTGGAATGCAGGCGGATGGGCGTGGCGGAAGCAGGCACGGTCAGAAGGGCCGATGAAAATGGGCGGATGCGGGCGTGGGCAGGGATGGACGGAAGAAGCCCATCAGACGCCGCCTCGTCCAGCAGCGTGTTCAGCCGCACCAGCGCACGATGACGGTGGCTGATGGCGTTCTTCTCGTCGGCCGACAGCTCTGCTGCCGAACAGGCGTAGCCATCGGGCTGGAAGATCGGGTCATAGCCGAAGCCCTTCACCCCTCGCGGCTGCGCCAGCAGCGTGCCCCACCACAGCCCTCGGCAATCAGCGGACGCGGGTCATCGGCAGAGGCCACCCATACCACCACGCTGTAGAAATACGCCCGCACCGGTGCAGACACGTCCTGGCAGCGTGCCAGCAGATGGCGGATGTTCTCGGCATCCAGCCGTGCCCGGCCACCTGCCTGCAAGGCCTCGCGCTCGGCCGGATCGGTGATCGCGTCCAGCGCAAAGCGTGCCGAGCGCACGCCGGGCGCACCGCCCAGGCCGGCACGCACAGGCCGGAATCGTCGGCCAGCGTGGGCAGCCCACTCAGGCGAGCGCCGTGCCGGGCCTTGGCCAGCGCATTTTCCACGAAGCTGGGCCACGGCTCCTCGGCATCGGGAATGCCCAGCTCGGTCTGGCTGGACAGACGCACGCCGCGCGGCGCCAGCATGGCCCGCAGCTCCTTCAGCTTGCCGGGATTGCCCGACGCCACCAGCCAATGTCCGCCCGTCATGCCCCATCCTCCTGCAAGGCCGCCCGCTGCAGCCGCACCAGCTCGTCGATGCCCTTGGCGGCCAGATCCAGCAGCTCGCTCGCCTGCTGGCGGGAGAATGGAGCCCCCTCGGCCGTGCCCTGGATCTCCACCAGGCCACCGGAGGCGGTCATCACCACGTTCATGTCGGTTTCGCAGCCCGAATCTTCCTGGTAGTCCAGATCGAGTACACAGGCAGGAGCGGCGCCAGGCAGCGCCACGATGCCTACCGAGATGGCGGCTACCGCCTCGCGCAGCGGATCGGAGGTCAGCTTGCCCGCAGCCAGCAGGCCGTTCACCGCATCGCGCAGCGCCACCCAGGCACCGGTAATGGCCGCCGTGCGCGTGCCCCCGTCGGCCTGCAGCACATCGCAATCCAGGTGGATGGTGCGCTCGCCCAGCCGCTTCAGGTCCGTCACCGCCCGCAGGCTGCGACCGATCAGGCGCTGGATTTCCTGCGTGCGCCCGGACTGCTGCGCGCGCGCCGCTTCGCGGTCACTGCGCGTATGGGTGGCCCGCGGCGGCATGCCGTACTCGGCCGTCACCCAGCCCTGCCCCTTGCCACGCAGGGAAGGGCGGCACACTGTCGAGCACGCTGGCCGTGCACAGCACCCAGGTGTCACCAGCTCACCAGCACCGAACCCTCGGCGTGGCGTGTGAAACGTCGCTGAAAAATGCACGGGCCTCAGCCCGTCCAGCGCCCGGCCATCATGCCGCCGCGCGAAGAAGAATCAGTCATGGGGACCCCACGGAAGATCGGTCCCCGCATTCTATCGCCCCGAAATGCCCCCGGGCAGGACGAAACACCCATGCCTACCCCTTGGGATGGGGGCAGCATCCGGATCATCCCGCCCCCGGCGCGCAGGCGCGTCAGGAAACGGCCTGTCAGGGCACTTCCTTGTTCGAGCGCTGGATCGCCTCCTGGATCTCGGCAATCGTCTTGTCGATCTCGTCCTCGGTCATGTCGACCGATTCGGCGTCCAGATTGTTGGCGATGGCATGGTGGTGGTCACCGCCCCGTCGGGCAGTGCCATCGACGACAGCGACGGCAGGCCGTCGTTCTCGGAGCTATCGGTATCCCACTTCATGGCCAGCACCGTGGTGTTGTCGGCACCCACGCCATTGTGGTTGAGCGCCGACTGGATCAGGCGCGGCACCGCCAGCTCCAGCGGCTCGTTGCGGAACTCGCGCACCAGCTCCTCGCGGCTCACGCCGCTCCAGAGACCGTCCGAGCACAGCATCATCACGTCGCCCGCCTTCAGCGGGAAGGCCGCATGGATCTCGACCGGCGGGATGAACGGCGAGCCCGAGCAGTTGAGCACCTTGTTGCGCTCGGGTGCACCTCGGCCTCGGCCTCGGTGATCAGCCCCAGGCTGATCAGGCTCTGCACCTGGAGTGGTCCAGCGTGCGGAACAGGATATCGGAATCACGCAGCAGGTACAGCCGGAATCGCCCGCATGCCCCACCACGCATGCCCGTCCTGCACCACGCAGGCCACGATGGTGGTGCGCGGGCACTCATTCATGCCGTGCAGCTCGCGGTAGCGGTGCAGCTCGCGGTGGCTGGCATGGAAGGCCTGCTCGATGAAGGCCACCGGATCACGCAGCCGGGGCATGGCCTGCTGCTGGAACATCGAGGCCACCGTCTGCATGGCGATCTGCGCCGCGATCTCGCCCGCAGGTGCCCGCCCATGCCGTCGGCCAGCACCATCAGCAGCGACTCGCGCGAGAAGCAGTACCCCATCCGATCCTGGTTGATCGAACGACCACCGACATCGGTATCCTGGAAAATGGAAAAACGCATGGATCGAAAGCGAGTTGAATGTTCTGGGGCGTCCTGTCCGGGTCATCTGCCGCTGGCAGGCCTGCGTCGGTACCGTGCCGCCCCGACAGCGGCCCGTACCCAGGACGAAGGCCTGGTCTCAGCTGCCCTTGCGGGCCGTCAGCAGCGTGACATCGGCCTCCCTCGTGACCCGACGGCGATGGCAGCTGGGCATGATGGCTTCGTTTGTGCGACGACGACCCTTTCGGATCGCGCCGCCGCCTGAACGGCGAGATGATGTCCTCCAGCCAGCGCAGCGGCAAGAAACTGCGGGTTTCCACCCCCTCGCGCATGAAGGGTTCGCGCAACGCCCGTTGCAGCGCAAACACGCTCTGCGGCCGCTCCAGCGGGTTGAGCTTCATGCACCAATGCACCAGATCCAGCAGCTGTTGCGAGTAGATGTCGGTCAGACCCGCCAGGACGGCATCGACCTTGTCCTGCTTCATGCGCTGATCGGCCGCCTGCGGCGGAGCCCCCACCATGCAGGCGTACATGCTGGCGCCCAGGCCATAGATGTCGGTCCAGGGCCCCAGCTGCTGGTTCTTCTTGTACAGCTCCGGCGCCGCAAAGCCCGGCGTGTACATCGGGAAGAGCTTGGGTGCGTCCTGCGTGAGCGTCTGGCGCGCCGCCCCGAAGTCCAGCAGCATGGGCAGGCCGCCCTTCTTCAGGTAGATGTTGGCCGGTTTCAGGTCCAGGTGCAGCAGGCGATTGGCATGCACCTCGCGCAGCCCGTTCATCACCTGCGCGAAGATCTTGCGGATGTGCCGCTCGGGCAGCACGCGCTTGCCCGGCCGGTTGCGGTTGTGGATGACCAGCTCCTGCAGGCTGCGCCCGCTCTCGTAGGCCATCACCATGTAGACCGTCTCGTTGGCCCGGAAGAAGTTGACGACGCGCACCACGTTGGGATGGATGACCCGTGACAGCGCCCGGCCTTCCTCGAAGAAGCACTTCAGGCCATTGCGATACGTAGGCAGATTGCCACCCACCACCTCGGGCACCAGCTGCCCGGGTGTGCGACGGACCAGAGAACTGGGCAGGTATTCCTTGATGGCGACCGGGTTCCCGTCCTGATCCCGGGCGAGATAAACCATCGAAAAACCGCCGCTGGCGATTTTTCTTACAATCCGGTAGCCACCTGCCTCGAAGCCCTCCGGCAATGGTGCGTTCTGCTCATTTGCCATGATGGCTATTGTAGAAGCGATGGATGCAAAACTCTGTATTTCCGTGTTACGACACGCCAGACGGACGGGCACGGCGACTGAATGACATCCGGGCCCGTGCCCATCCCGAAAAAACCTCGGCCAGATCGGCATTTTTACCGCTTTTCCAAGCAGAGACACCCACCCGTCCCACCACCTTCCTTCCCGACAGCGTTACAGAACGGCCCCCTCCTGACGCCCTTTCGGATGTAACTGCCAGCGCAGCCCCCGTGTGGCATCTTTCCCACTGCCCCGATCCGTCCAACGGCAGCCGTTCGTGATCCTGCATCGGCCCGTTTCCCTTTCTTCCCGTCTATCCAGACACCGACATGTCCACCCAGTCCACGCCGCCCGTCACCGCCACCACGAATCCCTGCTCCTGCCGCCACCCCGGGCACCGTCAACAGCATGACCGGCTACGCCCACCAGAGCGCCGACACCCCGCTCGGACGACTGGACATCGAGATCCGCGCCGTCAACAGCCGCTTCACCGACCTGCACTTCCGGTTGGCCGACGAATGCCGGCTGCTGGAGCCGCGGCTGCGTAGCGCCATCACGGCCACCGTCCGGCGCGGCAAGGTGGAATGCCGGATGAGCCTGCAGCGGCCCCGCTCGGACAGCACTGACGCCCTGAACTCGAACGCCCGGCACACTATGTGGAACTGAGCCGCCAGATCCGCCTTGTGGACGACAGCGCCCAGCCTCCCTCCGTGGCCGACTACCTGCGCTGGCTGCAGACGCCGGAACACGCTCCCAGCGCCGGTGACGCTGCCTCCCAGACCCTGGACGCCGACACGCTGTGGCAGTACGCCGAACCCCGGCTCTGAGCTGCCTGCAGGCCTTCCAGCCAGCCGCGCCCAGGAAGGCGCGCAGCTAGCCCGCATCCTTCAGGAACAGGGCAGCCGGATGCGGACCCTGGCCGGGCAGCTGCGCCCCCACCTGCCCGAACTGCATGCTGCGGCCGAGGCCAGACTGCTGGAGCGCCTGCAGAAAGCCGTCCAGACCTGCCCGTCAGCATTCCGGCCGACGACCCACCGCCCGCGTGCGCCGTGAGATCAGCCTGCTCAGCCTGAAGGATGACATCACCGAGGAACTGGACCGGCTGGACACCCATCTGCAGGCCATCGACGACGCCCTGGCCGCAGGCAGTCCCGTGGGCAAGCGGCTCGACTTCCTGATGCAGGAACTCAACCGCGAAGCCAACACCATCGCCTCCAAGAGCATCGCGTTGTCCATTACCGACACCGCACTGGCGCTGAAGCTGCTCATCGAACAGCTGCGCGAGCAGGTCCAGAACTCGAATGAAGGATCCCTGAAGAACCTCCCGCCCCGCGTACAATGAGCGCGGCTGCTCCGGCCCCTTGGTCGCTCCGGCCCACGGCCGCCCCTTTCCAGGAACAGGATCCTCATGAAACTCTGCGTCTTCTGCGGTGCCAGCACCGGCAAATCCCCCGCCTATCGCCTGGCGGCCATCGAACTGGGCCACGCCATGGCCGATGCCGGCATCGGGCTCGTCTACGGGGCGCCTCGGTCGGCCTGATGGGCGCCAGGCCGACGCCGTCTCGGAGCGAGGGGTAGTCATCGGCGTCATTCCGCGCTCCCTGGCCGACAAGGAACTGGCCCACAAGAAGCTCACTCGCCTGCACGTCGTGGGCTCCATGCACCAGCGCAAGGCCATGATGGCCAGCCTGGCCGACGGCTTCGTGGCCTTGCCCGGTGGCCTGGGCACGCTGGAAGAACTGTTCGAGATCTGAACCTCGGGGCAGCTGGGGACACCAGAAACCCTGCGCCCTGCTGGATGTGGGCGGTTTCACCGGCCTGACCGACTTCCTCGACCACGTGCACCGGAAGGCTTCGTCAAGCCGGAATTCCGCAACATGCTGATCGTGGAACCCAACGCCGAGCGCCTGCTGCCGGCCATGAAGGGCTACCAGCCGCCGGCGACCACGCGCTGGATGACCGAAGGCAACACCTGAGCCTGCACGCCCCTTCTGGGAAAGGCACATTTTCCGGAGGGGTTTCGGGGGCTTTCCGGAATATCCACCACGCAGGACATTCCCGGGAAATACAGCGCTCAATAATGAATTTGATAATGCATTATCAATAGCGGCATTTGATGAAAAAAGCCTTCAAATGCAGCGTCATGGATATATAATCGCATCATCAATCGCAGACAGGAGATCATCATGAGCGAATGCAAGCTGCCCCATCACGCCCACCATGACCACACCCATGGCCCCGGCTGCGGCCACACGGCCATCCGCCATGATGGCCATGTCGACTACCTGCACGACGGCCACCTGCACCATCCGCATGGCGACCACGTCGACGAGCACGTGATCCCCGTCTCGGCCACCAACCCCGACCACTGCACGCCCGAGCACAAATGCAGCGGCCACGAGCCCGGCCACGTCCATGGCCCCGGTTGCGGCCACGAAGCCGTCCCGCACGGTGACCACATCGACTACCTGGTCGACGGCCACCTGCACCACCCGCACGGCGACCATTGCGACGACCATGGTCCGATCGAGGTGGTGAAGGGCTAAAAAGCCGCCCGCCTGCACGGCCTGTCGTCTCCAGCGCCGCCTGCAGGCATCGCAGCGTTCCGTGGATGCTCCCGCAAGCATCCCTTTTGTGCCCCCTATCTGTCCCTATCCTTTGCGCCTCTGCCCTGGCCGTTGGCGGTGGTTTGAATGGCACGCTTCCCGTCTGGCCTGCGCAACAGACGCGACCCCCTGTCGGGTACTTGAAGCCATTCATTGACGCCCCGTCAGGACTTCCTGACCATCAAGGCCCATTGCACTGCCCGGCAGCGGCCATGTTCACCTTCCGTTTCTATACGCCCGACGATCGCCCAGCATGGGATGAATGCGTGTTGCGAAGTCGCAACGGCGTATTCCTGTTTCTTCGCGCGTACCTGGAATACCACGCTGACCGTTTCGAAGACGCTTCCGTGGTGATTCACGCCGAAGGCCACCCAGGCAGGATCGTCGCAGTATTGCCCGCCAACCGGCAACGCGCCCCCCTGCAGCCCGCAGAGCATGGTCACGGCACCACGGCCGATGCCCATGGCGACACCTTCGTGACGCATGGCGGGCTGACCTTCGGCGGTCTGGTGATGGACGAGAAACTGGGCGGCACCCAGGTCGTGACCCTCCTGCGGGAACTGCTTCCCTGGCTGGCAGCCCACGGCTTCGCACGCCTGAAATACAAGCCCACCCCTCATCTGTACCACCGGCTGCCCAGCGAGGAAGACCTGTACGCGCTGCACCAGCTGGGTGCTCAAACCACGCAGGTGCTGCTTTCCAGCACGCTGGACCTGACGCGCCCCTGTCCCGCATCCAGCGCCCGGAAGAACGCGCTGAGAATCGCCAGCCGTCACAACATCCAGGCAGGCCCATGCGCATGGGAAGACTTCTGGCCACTGCTGACCCAGACGCTGCAGCAGCGGCATGGCGTCAACCCGGTTCACAACCTGAAGGAGATCCGGCTGCTCGCCAGCCGCTTTCCGGACCGCCTGGAAGTGCTGGGAGGCTGGTCATCCCAGGACCCCTCGCAGCAGCTCCAGGCAGGCGCGGTCCTCTTCCATTACGACGGCGTGACCCACACCCAGTATCTGGCCTCGTCCCCTGCCGGGCGCGACTCCCATGCCCAGCATCGCATCATCGACACCGCAATCGAAAGCGCCCGGGCTCGAGGACAACGCTGGTTCAGCTTCGGGACCTCCACCACCGAAGGCGGCCGTGCGCTGAATGACGGCCTTCCACCACAAGGAGATCTTCGGTGCCCGAGGCACCATCCTGCAGACGCTGGAGCTGGACCTGCCAGGGCACTGACGGCCTGGATCAGCCGCCATCGGCGGCGGCCCTTTTTCAGGTGCCCACACGGCAGGCCTGCCCCTGAACTGGCCCGCAAGAACCTTCCTGTTCCGACGACCGTATCCAGGGCGTCCCCGCTACATTCGACGGGATTCCAACCCTACTGTCGGACCCCGTTCCCATGGCCAGCCTGCCCGCAATCCACATCTGCCTGATCTCGCCTGCCGGATATGTTCATGCGGATGCGTTGCTGGACCCGGCGCAGTACTTTGCATGGCAGTTCCGGCGACTGGGGCTGCGTGTCAGCTGGCCCGCAACCTGCTGCGGCATGATGCGGTCAACTTCGTCTTTGGCGCCCATTGCGGCTTTTGACCCCCGGCTGCTGCAGACCCACAGCTGCATCATCGTCAACTGAACAGATCGGCCGTGGGTGCCGTGCTGGGCAGCAGCTACCTGCAGCTGCTGAAAAGCGCCGTGGTGGTGGACTACAACGCCGACAACCCGCCCGGCTACACGGCACACCCCGACGACGTGCCCATCATTTCCTTCGGTCACGCCGCCCGGCTCAAGCCCGACGCCCACCGGCCCGCCGTTGGAAGAGCGTCCGCTCGACCTGCTCTTCATCGGCAGCACGAACGAACGACGACTCAAGGCCATCCAGCGCATCCGGGCCACGGGACGCAAGGTCAGCCTGCAGGCCTGTCCTGTCTACGGCTCGGCCCGCAACAGCCTCATCCTGCAGGCCAAGGCACTCCTCAACCTGCATTTCTACGAAACCGCCCGTTTCGAGCAGGTGCGTGCCTTCCAGAGCCTGTCGCTGGCCACCCCGGTGGTGTCCGAGCGCCACATCAACACCAGCGCCAGCCCTGTCTTCGACGCCTGCGTCACCCGTTCGAGGATCGCCCAGCTGGAGGCGCTGTTCGAACAGGAGTTCGACACCCGCTCTTCCACTGACGTGGCACGGCAGCAGCTGGCACTCTTCGAGACCGTGGACCCGATCGAGGAATACGCCGACCTGGCCGCTTTTGCCGGGGGCGTCTGGCAGGCCCATCAGGACATGCTGCCCAGACACGGCAGCGACATCTACGTGGGGCCTCGCATGCCGCTTCCGTGGGTTCCCCGTTTCGCGCGGCCATGATTCCGTGCATCCCTCTGGCCGAGGATCACGGTCCCGCCAAGCCTGCCGCACCGCCAGCGACAGCTGCCGTCACGACGTGAACGATGCAGAACACCCGGCGCCGCTCTTTCAGATGCTGCCGGATGTCTGCGACCAGGTCGACCAGCTGCTGGACGAAGAGCAGCCCGAACTGGCCCTGCTCTCGATGGTCCACGGCATCACGTCCCATTTCTACCAGCCGGGCATTGCCGCCCATGCGCTCTACTATCCTGCGCTGGACCGCTGCACCCAGCTTCTGGCCGAGCGCCTGCAGCGGGAAATGACCGCAACGGAAACAGAGCGGGATGCCACGCACCCTGCCCAGGCCGCTGATGCCCCGACCCTGCTGGTGGCCTCGGAGGTCTACGAGGTGGGCGGCCATACCCGGGTTCTGGAAGAACTGGCGGCCAACCAGCCCAACCCCATCCTGCTGCTCACCAACCTGTGGGGCAACTTCGACGAACCGACATCGAAGAAGAAGGACTGGCTGCGACAGCGTTTCCCGAATGCCGAGATCATCGTGCAGACCGGCAAGCTGTGGGACAAGGCACGCCAGCTGGCCACGCTCTGTTCACGGCGCCAGCCCGCACGGATCTGGTACCTGCAGCATCATCAGGATCCGGTGGCCTTCGTCGGCACCCTGCACGCTGACTGCGCACGCAAGATCCTGGTTCACCACGCCGACCACAACCCCAGCCTGGGCTGCACCCTGCCCGGCATCCGTCATGTGGACGTGACCGAATCGCTGCAGCGGACCTGCAGCGCCCACCTGCACCAGCAGGCGGACTGGCTGCCCTGTACGTGAAGGATCTGGGACGCCGTCCCTTCCTGGCCCCCAGCCCCAAGACGCCCTTCTCGGTTGTGACGGCCGGACGTGCCGCCAAGTTCTCGATGCAGGGGCCCGTAGCCCTTCCGAACATCGTCAGCAGCGTGCTGCGTGCCATCGACGGCCGCTTCCATCATATCGGACCTCGGACGACGGCAGCCGGCAGCAGATCCGCAAGCATCTCATCAACCGGCATCGATCCCGCCCGCTTCGTGACGCACGGCGAAGTGCCGTCGCTGTGGCAGGCACTCAGCAGCTGGATGCCCATGCCTCACTGGGTTCGGCCCCCGTCTCCGGCGGACGTGGTGCCATCGAAGCCCAGGGCTGCGGCTACCCGGTGCTGCCCTTCAGCGGTTTCGACCCTGGCTCCCTGCTGGCCGATTTTTCCTCCTATGCCGACATGGCACTGGCATCGCACGACCTGCCGACATTGGTCGAACGGCTGCAGGCGCTGCCCTCCCGACTGCAGGACGCCAGCGACCGTGCCCGCACCTTCTACGAGACCCGCTTCCGCAGCAGGTCTTCCGCGAGACGCTGGAGCGCATCGCCGTGTAACCCTCTCCAGGGCCAAACACCGGGCATTGCCATCACCCTGCCCGGCTCGCCCATTAGCCCGTGTGATGCCCGAATGCATCACTGTCTGATCCGGGCATCACCGCTTTGCCGTCTGCGCTGCCCCAGACCGCCACCGGTACCGATGCCCGACCTGGCGCCCATGTTCCGGCGCACCATGGATGCCATCCGTCAGGTGCTTCCCTTGTAGCACACGACTTCGACAGACCGATGGCAGCACGCATGGACATTTCCACCACGGCCTCTTCCAGCGCCTCCCGCGACCGGCACGCTACGAAAGAAGCTACCAGTCCGCCTCCTTCGAGCCCACCCAGCCGCACTGCGCAAGCGGGTGGTGACCACCCAGCTGAAACTCTGGCAGGCCAAACGCGTACTGGAAGTGGGCTGCGGCATGGCCCCCATCTTCACGGACTACCGCGAGTTCTCGAAACTGACCATCGTGGAGCCCGGCCGACATTTTGCGGAACATGCCCGCCACCTGGCCGGAACGGACGATCGCATCCTCGTGATCCAGGATTTTCTGGAAAACGCGACTGGCAGTGCCCCTTCGCGGCCAGACCTTCGATGCCATTCTGGTCAGCGGTCTGCTGCACGAGATTCCCGAACCGCAGAAGCTGCTTCAGGCCCTGCGCCCCCTGTGCACGCCCGCCACCCGACTGCACGTCAACGTGCCTAATGCACGCTCGCTGCACCGTCTGCTGGCCCTCGAGATGGGGCTGATCGACGACCTGTACGCGCTGTCCGACCGGCAGCGCATGCTGCAGCAGCACAGCACCTTCGACCTGCAGAGTCTGACCGAGCTGTGCCATCGGGCCGGATATGAAGTGATCGGTCAGGGCTCGTACTTCATCAAGCCTTTCGCACACGCGCAGATGCAGCAGCTGCAGGACATCGGCATGCTGGATGAACGCATGCTGGACGGCCTGATGGGACTGGAAAAAGCACCTGCCCGGACTGGGTTCCGAAATCTACCTGAATCTGCGTGTGACGGATCGCCCGCATACCTCATGACACTACGCCGGCGTCTGCCATGCCGGCCCCCAAGACACTCTCGCTCCGAAACGCCGGGAAAACCGTTTCGATACCTCATCTTTTTGAAAACATCATGACGACTCAAGCAACCTCTCGTCCCGCCTCCCTGGTCCTGGCCGGCAATGCCCTGTCGGTCCTGATTGCTGCCACGGAGCGCGCCCATCGCGGCCTGGCCACCACCATCATCAATCCGGGCGGCCCGCTGGGCGGCTATTTCTCGGGCGTGCATGCCCTGGGCCGTCGCGTCGACGGCGGCATGGTACTGTTCGAGTTCAGCTCGTTCTCGGAGCCGGCCGTGGCGCCGCGCCTGGACAGCTATGATCCGATGAAGCGCAACGATGTCGGCCGCTTCTGTGGCGTGATCCGCCGCTATGTGCAAGGTCTGCACAGCACGCATGCCGTGGGCACGCCGCGCATGTGGGTGGATGGCAAGCTGCTGCCCGACATGATGCTGGGCAACGGCATCTCGGCCCTGCACCACCTGAGCAACTCGGCCGCCATTCACCGTGAGCTGGCTGTCATCGATCGTCAGGTGAAGCACGACACGGTGCTCTGGCACCCGGCCAACAAGACCACCTGGCCGCTAGATGGTTCGGCCCCGGCCGACTGGGCCAGCACCCAGGGAAATGTTCCCTTCGACTGCGACAGCCTGGCGCGTCGCATCCATGGTCATACGCTGCACGAAACGCTGTTCGTGCCCTTTGCCCACCGGTGATGAACCGGGATGCCAGCCATCTGGCCGCGTTGTATCACCGTCTGCCCCGCTGCCGATGTACTGGCCGCAGACGCTGCTGTCCACGCTGAGCAACCATGGCCGTGTTCCGGGCATGCCTGCCACGGTCTTCAACTATCCGTCGCATGGCTCCATTGCCGCCATCTGCCAGAACTCGCCCAGATGGTGCGCAATCATCCGCTCATCACCCGCTGTGGAGGACCCGATCCAGCAGGTTCGGCGCACGGCCGATCATTTCGTCATCACCACCGCCAAGCACGGCGACATTCACGCACAGCGCCTGGGCTGGGCCATGACGCCGAACCGGGGCATGGCAGTCGCCGGCATGACGGCGCCTGCCGAGAATCCGGAGCGTCTTCCGCTGATGCTGGGCTTCTTCGCTGGCGGAATCCCGGTTCATCAGGTGGTGAGCGCTGCATGCCGTGGCCAACGACACCGGCATCTATCGCATCACCACTGCCACCGCCTGCGGCACGCCCACTGATGAAGGCACCATGCGTCTGGTGGTGGAAGCCAACCCGCATCGCTTCGCCGCACACCACGTCGGCATTGATCTGAACGATGAAAGTGCCGTCATGCAGGCCATGCTGCGCGACCTCGACGATTGGCGTCACCGCGTCTGCCATCCGCCCGATCGGCTTCGAGCTCAGCGCTTCGACGGTGCCCCTGCCGCTGCCCACACCGGCCGCCGTGGCGACCTTCCCCGAAGCCCGCGAGCAGATGCTGCGCGCGCTGCCGGGCATCGAGCCGATGGGCGCCTCGGCCGGCCCCTTCGCCTTCGGGCTGTCGGACCAGATCATCCGGGGCCTGCAGATGGCCCATCGTGGGACCGGAAGGACGGCGCGTGGGCAGAGGCCATCGAGTCTGCGATGGCAGCCTGACACCCCGTGCCTGATGGCGATCCGGACCTCCTGAAGATCGCGCCGTTGCCCAAGCGCCACTCTCCTGTTGGTGCCACCGGCTTCGGCGCGGCAAACCTCCAAACGACGAGACAGACATCATGCTGGTCGATTGCGTGACCCTGCAACTGCCCAGGTCCATGATCCGCGCGGCAACCTGACCTTCGTGGAAGGCGGCCGCCAGATTCCGTTCGACATCCGTCGCGTGTACTACCTGTACGACGTGCCGGGCGGCTCGGAACGGGGCGGGCATGCCCATCTGGCGCTGCACCAGTTCGTCATTGCCATGTCGGGCAGCTTCGACATCGTGCTGGATGACGGTTTCGATCGCAAGCGCTACCACCTGAACCGGTCCTACGAGGGGCTGTACATCCCGCCCATGACCTGGCGCGAGCTGGACAACTTCTCATCGGGCAGCGTGTGCATGGTGCTGGCCTCCGAGGTCTACGACGAGACCGACTACATCCGGAACTACAGCGACTTCATGCTGGAAGTGCACAGCCGCCATCGTGCGCAGCACCATCATGCACCGCCGGCTGCGCATGTCGGCACCATCACCGGCACCCCCCTTTCAACACCGGCGCCAGCCGCTCCCCGGCGTGCGCCAGCCGAGGCGATCGCTGACATGGAAACAGCCGTCCTGACGCCTGCAACATCCAGATCGGCACGTTCCGGATCATTCGATGACGAACTTGTCCTGAACATCACTTGACCCAATACTGTTTCGACGACATCAACGCCCGGATACACATCCGGGTTTTCTTATCCATGCCCTTTCATCACGCCCCGGTTCTTTCATGAATGCTGCAGCCCCCATCCCCTTCCTGAACCTGAAGGCCATCAACGAGCGTCATCGCTCGCCTTCCGAGAAGCCTTCGAGCGGGTAATGGACAGCGGCTGGGTGTTGCTGGGCGAAGAGACCGCGGCCTTCGAGGCAGCCTTTGCGGCCTACTGCGGCGTGAGCACTGCATCTCGGTAGGCATGGGCTGGATGCCCTGCAGCTGGCGCTGCGAGGCTGGGGAATCGGCGCAGGTGATGAGGTGATCGTGCCCAGCCACACCTACATTGCCACCTGGCTGGCCGTGAGCTACACGGGGGCCACGCCGGTGCCGGTGGAGCCGACTTCGGACGACAATGGCCCTCGGATCCGGATGCGCTGGCTGCGGCCATCACGCCCCGTACCCGCGCCATCGCGGTGGTGCATCTGTATGGCCGTCCCGTGGACATGGATCCGATCATGGCCATTGCCGAACGGCACGGCCTGCCGGTGCTGCAAGATGCGGCACAGGCGCACGGCGCCACCTACCATGGAAAGCGCTGCGGCAGCCTGGGACATGCCGCCGGCTTCGGTTTCTACCCGGGCAAGAACACGGGTGCACTGGGCGACGCCGGCGCGGTGACGACCAACGACGATGTGCTGGCCCGGCGCGTGCGCATGCTGCGCAACTACGGGTCGGAACGGAAGTATGTCCACGAGCTGGCGGGCTTCAATTCCCGCATGGACGAGCTGCAGGCAGCCTTCCTGCGCGAGAAGCTGCAGACGCTGGATCGTGACAACCGCCGCCGCGCCGACATTGCCACCACGTATCGGCTGGGCCTGCAGGGTCTGCCAGGGCTGGTGCTGCCGCCCGCCGACGACGAGACCACGCGTTCGGCCTGGCACCTGTTCGTGGTGCGGCATCCGCAGCGCGACCAGCTGGCGGCGCTACTGGCCGAGCATGGCATCCAGACACTGATCCACTATCCCACGCCGGTCCACCACCAGGGGGCATATCAGGGGCAGCCGGTCAGCCAGCAATCCTTCCCGCGGGCCGAACGGCTGGCCCGCGAGGTGCTGAGCCTGCCGATGGATCCGACGATCTCGGACCGGCAGGTGCTGCGCGTCATTGCGGCCGTGCGCAGCGCGTGTGCTTTGCTGGGTGAACCTTCATCCAGGGCGGCCTGAGCGGCCTGATTCAGACACTCAGTATCGAGGCCCCATAAGCGGCCACCTTCCCGTCGGCACTGAGCAGGGTCATGCCTTCGACCTGAGACTGGGCCACCAGCATCCGGTCAAACGGGTCCCGGTGCAGCCGAGGCAGACTGACCACGGCAGCAGCATGCCTGCCATTGACCTCCAGCTCCCTGTATCCGTTCCGGAGCAGCAATGTCCTGAACAGCAACGGATCGACACGAAAGCCCGGCTTCTGCATCGAGGCCTTGATGGCGATCTCCCAGATGCTCACCGCACTGAAATGGAGCTCGTTGCAGGCATCTTCTATGATGCTTCTGGCAGTCGGACTCAACTTCCCGGAGTTACGTGCACTCCACAGGAGAAGATGGGTGTCGAGCAGGTACTTCACGGTCTGTCAGACGAGAACATCTCGGCGATCTCGTCTGCCATCATGTCGTCGAAGTCTTCCGGGATCTCGGGCAAGTCCGGCATGAAGCCGATCCTCCGGGGCGTGATGTCTTCCCCGTCGTACGGCACGAGCTTTGCCATGGGCTTGCCGGCCTTGGCAATGATGACGACATCTCCCTTGCCGACGTCCTCCAGCAAACGGGACAGATGCGTCTTGGCTTCGTGAACGTTGACCTGCATCATCATGGGTCCTTGTCAGCTCTGACTTGGTCAAGTCTACTTGACTAAGCCAGACCCGACAAGAACAACCCACGGATGGTCTCCGGCCACGGTCAACCCAGTCGATGTGCCATCAGGGGCCAGATCCCTAATGCCGGGTTCCCCCGGCCGCCATCTGATCTCATTCCAGAGGAACCGGACCCCGGGAATGCCTCGTGGATCCGGGGCCTGATTCAGCCCAGCGCCTGCAGTCGCGCGATTTCCTTGCGGATGTGCTTGATGGCGGGCGTGACGATGGCGACGAAGTGCGATTCGCGCACGCGACGCTGCGGCGCGGACTTCATCAGGTAGCCGCGCGCGCCCTGGTGCAGCAGTGCAGCCTGGGCGGCACGCAGCGACAGTTCGGCGGCCTCGCCACGCACCTTCAGCACGTCGACGAAGAACGCGTTGCTGGTCTCGAACGGCGTGGCGGCCAGCTTCTGCACGCGGGCCACGATGGCGTCCAGTTCGGCCTGCAGGGCGTCGGGCTGATCGTCGAGGAAGCGGTTGACGTGGCCCAGTGAGGCCTCGACTTCACGCATGGAGTCGATGGCCCCTCGGATGACGCCCCAACCGATGCCACACTGCAGCAGCACGAAGGCGGCCCGGATGCCGGCGACATAGGGACGCGCCGGGCAGGCAACGATGTTGCGTGCCGGCACGCGGTGGCCCGAGAAGCCCAGTCCCAGCGTGGCCGTGCCTTCCATGCCCGAGAAGGTGGGGCATGGCGACAGCGATGCCATCGTCCCGGCAGTTGGCCGGAACATCAGCTCACGCGGGCCGTCATCGGTCTGGACTTCGGCCATGGCGCAGAAATGGTGGTCGGGCCCCAGATTGCTCACCCAGGGCAGCATGCCGTCGACAATGAAGTCGTCGCCGTCGGGCCGTGCCTTCAGCCGGTTCTCCTCGATGCCGGTGATGCTCTTCATGGCGTTGGAGAGTCCGGTGCCGCCCATGGCCTCGCCGGTCACGAGCTCCAGCAGCGTGTCCTGTAGCTCCTCGGCATGGGGCGAGCGCTCCAGGTACAGCGCGCAGGCAATCTGGCACCACATCAGGAAGCCGGTGGAGCCGCAGACCTTCGAGACCTCGGCAATGGCACTCGATGGCACCGGCATAGCTGGCACCGCCCGGTAGGGCCGCCAGCTGGGCACGGAAAGCCCCGGCTTCACCCAGCTGCTGCATGATCTCCTTCGGATACAGCCCCCGGTCGATGTCATCGACGATGGCAGCCAGCGGGCCCTGTGCGATTTCCCGCACGGCCTCCAGCATCTCGGCATCATCGGGACGGTCGATTTCCTCGGCCAGCGATGAAAGGTGTTCGACGGTTTCCTGATCCAGAGACAGCAGTGGACATGGGGACTCCCAGAAAGAGACGGCGCAGCCTGCGGACGGCAGCACCGGGCAAAAGGACTGCGAAAGGGCCGATGGCGTGACGGCATTCGTCACGCCACGGCGGAGCTGCATCGGCGCCCGGACCGCTCAGGATCCGGGGCCTTCCCGGCCGTTCGACGATTTGACGAGACGGACGGAGGCAGCGGCCGATCAGGCCAGTTCGATGCTGAAGGGCACCGGGTTGCGGATGGTGTTGGCCACCGGCGAGTAGAAGTTGGCGTGCTGGACGATGTCATTGAGCTCTTCGCGGGTGGCGTCGCCTTCGATGACCACCTTCACGCGCACTTCCTGAAAGCCCATCTCGGCCGGCTGCTTCGGCGCCGCCCGCACCCCGTGCCGCCGGGTTGCTGATGTCGCCTTCGAGGAAGAGTTCCAGCTTGCTGAGCTTGACCTGGCGCAGCGTGGCCACGGCCGTGATGCCCACGCCCAGGCAGCCACCCAGGGCGGACAGCACGATCTCGCCCGGGGCGGGCGCGGTGTTCTGGCCGAACAGGTGCAGCGGCTCGTCCACCACCACGGCGGCGTGGTCACCCACGTAGCTGAGCGAGCGGTACTGGCCTTCCATGACGGTGTGGACCTTGTTGATGCCACGGGCGTTGAGTTGTTGCGGCCCTTCTCGGCAAAGGCCAGCAGGCCGTCGCGGTCGATGGGGCGCAGGTAGGTCTTGACGGTTTCGGTCATGTTTTTCTCCCGGAGATTCGTTCAGTTGTTCAGGACTGCAATGGCCGCGATTCTGGCACCTGACTTCATCGGGAGATGGATATGGATATGCGGGAAATGAATATGTGGGGTGTGAGGAGCCTCGACCTCCTGGTCTGGCAGGACAGCACAGCTTCTCAAGCACCTGTGCCCCAGGCCGCCCGGGCTGCCGCCCGCGAAGTGGGGTTTGTCCCGAGAAAAAACGTGAATTGGGGTAGATTCAATGACATGGAAGCTTCTCCTCCACCACCGGAAAGGGACATCATGAAGATCACCAGCTTTGGCGAAGTACTGTGGGACAACCTGCCCAGCGGCAAGAAGCTGGGTGGCGCACCACTCAATGTCCCGGTTCGCCTGCGGGCGCTGGGTGCCGACTGCGCCATCATCAGTAGTCGCGGAGCGGACGCGGACGGTGACGAGATCCAGCGGCAGATCGAGGAGAAGAATGTCTCGACAGCGCTGCTGCAGACCTGCCCGGACCAGCCCACCAGCCTGGTGGAAGTGGCCATCAACAAGTGCGGTGTGGCCACCTATGACATCGTGTACCCATGCGCCTGGGACCGGATCACGCTTCGGGACGAGGCGCTGGCGCGGGTGGCCGAGTCGGATGCCTTCGTGTTCGGCAGTCTAGCACGCGGGATCCAGTGACGCGCCAGACGCTGGAGACGATCCTGGACCACACGGCAGGCACGGACACGTTCAAAGTGTTCGACGTGAACCTGCGCGAGCCGCACTATACGCACGAGCGGGTGCTGAGCCTGATGAAGCGGGCCGACATGGCCAAGCTCAACGACGACGAGCTGTACGAGCTGGCGGTGGCTTTCGGCTCGAAGCACCGCTCGATCGACCAGAACGTGCGCTTCCGGCGCGGCTGGCGGGTCTGGAGCGGATGTGCGTGACGCTGGGGCCGCACGGCGCGCTGTATTTTGCCGACGACGAGATGCACTTCCACACGGGCTTCCGGGTGGAGGTGGCCGATACGGTGGGCTCGGGCGACAGCTTCCCGGCTGGCCTGATCTACAAGCTGCTCAACGGCGCCTCGCCGGACGAGGCGCTGGACTTTGCCTGCGCGCTGGGGGCCATGGTGGCGACCCACATCGGGCCGACGCCGACGATCGAGACCGAGGAGATCGAACGCTTCCGCCACCCGGTCTGAGCGATCACGGGGGCACACCCGCCTGCGTCCGGCCGGAGGCGCAGGCAGGAATGGAAAGGCGTCAACAGGGTGGTTTCACCGCCCTGCGGATCCTCTGCTGCGCTGGTCCTGCGGATCTTGCACTGCGCTGGCCCCGGGGGCATCCCGGCAGCATGGTGTGGCAGACCGTCAGGAACATGGTTGATTCGTGTCAACATGGAGGCTGCCATGCGCGTTGAGTGAGAAGAATTCACGGACCGATGGTTCATCGTCGGACATGTTTGGCCCGGCATAGGCCGCTTTCTTCTCCCGCATGAGCGCCCCCACAAGACCCGCGCCGGCACGGCTGGGCAATCCCGTTCATGGCGTCGCTGGCTGGCGATGGTCACGGTACTGCTCCCTGCTGGCCGCGGGCGGCTGGTGGTGGTGGCGTCCGCCACCGGTGACGCTCCCACGGCCCGGGTGACCCGGGCGGACATCCAGCTGCTGATCACGGCCACGGGCACGGTGGAGCCGCGCCGTTATGTGGATGTGGGTGCGCAGGTCTCGGGTCAGGTCAGCGCATCCACGTGCAGGTGGGTGACGATGTGAAGCGCGGCCAGCTGCTGATGGAGATCGATCCGGACGTGCAGCAGGCCGTGGTGGAAGGTGCCCGTGCGTCGCTGGCGTCGCTTCAGGCGCAAGAGGTGGAGCAACGTGTCCAGATGCGGCTGGCCAGCCAGCAGCTCAAGCGGCGGCGGCGCCTGCTGAAGCAGGATGCGGCCACCCGCGAGGACTTGGAGAATGCGGAGGCGGGGCTGGAGATGGCACAGCCCGCATCGCCAGCCTGCAGGCGAAGATGCAGGAAACGCGTGCTACGCTGCGCGCCGAGAGGACCCGGCTTTCGTACACGCGCATTTATGCACCGATGGACGGCACGGTCATCGCGCTGGAGGCTCGCGAAGGCCAGACGCTGAATGCCACCTACCAGACGCCCCTGAATGATGCGCATCGCCGACCCGGCGACCATGACGGTCCGCACCCGGGTGTCCGAGGCCGATGTGCAGGGCGTGACGGCGGGGATGCCGGTGTGGTTCAGTCCGCTGGTGGCACAACTGGGCCCGACGAGGCGCCCGGCGCTGGCACGGCAGGTGCGGCAGGTGCTGCCGGCACCGGATCTGCCGGCCGGCAGCAGCGTGGGTGATGGCGGGCAGGACAGCAGTGCATCGGCCACGACCCCGACGGTGGTCAACTACACGGCCCTCTTCGATGTGGGACAACACCGACGGGGTGCTACGGCCGCAGATGACGGCTCAGGTGTCGTTCGTGGCACGTTCGGCACCGAGCGTGCTGGCGGTGCCGATGGCGGCGCTGGAACGACAGCCGGATGCCCCGCCGGGCACCTACCGGGCCCGGCTGCGCCTTGCCGATGGCAGCGCCCTGCAGCGCACGGTGCGCATCGGCGTGACCGACCCGGTGCTGGGCGAGGTGCTGGAAGGGCTGGACGAGGGAGATGAGGTGCTGCTGAACGTCGCAACCGAAGCATCCCCGACGCGTCGGGCATCGTCGTTGACCCCGGCCCCGCATGGTTGTCCCGGGGCCTGACCAGCGAGATCGGGACGCGGAGACACGGGACGCGCCACGAAGGCGGGACATGGCGGACATGGGAAAGGGGATGAGGCCGTCCGGAATGCTCCAGTACGAGGGAGGCGGGACATGAAAGGCGGGACGTGGGAAGGGAGGCGGCCATGGCGGCACCGGTGCTGATCGAGCTGCGTGAGGTGCGCAAGCGTTTCGGGGGGCGAGACGGGGTGCCGGAGGTGGAGATCCTGCATGGCATCGACCTTCGGATCCAGGCGGGCGAGTACGTGGCTATCGTCGGCGCGTCGGGCTCGGGCAAGACGACGCTGATGAACATCCTGGGCTGCCTGGACCGGCCCAGCAGCGGCGAATACCTGTTCCAGGGCGAGGCGGTCCCGGGGCTGGACGACGATGCGCTGGCCGCGCTGCGGCGCGAGGTGTTCGGCTTCGTCTTCCAGGGCTACCACCTGATCGGCACGTCCTCGGCACTGGACAATGTGGCGATGCCGGCCCGCTATGCGGGGGTGGGCGAGCAGGCGCGGCACGAGCGCGCAGCCGCCCTGCTCTCGCGACTGGGCCTGGAGGAGCGTTTGCAGTACCTGCCCCACCAGCTCTCGGGCGGCCAGCAGCAGCGGGTGTCGATTGCGCGGGCACTGGTCAACGGTGGGCGGGTGATTCTGGCCGACGAGCCGACCGGAGCGCTGGATTCGACAAGCGGCGAGCAGGTGATGCAGCAGCTGGACGAACTGGCCGCCGCCGGCCACACGCTGATCCTGATCACCCACGATCCGGCCGTGGCGGCCCGGGCACGGCGCATCATCTCGATGGCTGACGGCCGGATCGTGGGGGATGTGACGGCGCCCGTCGACGGGAAGGTGCATCCGCTGCCGGAAACCGGCCGGGCTGTGGCCAACGACAGCCTGCCGGTCCGGCATGCCGATGCGCCGGTCCAACATGCCGATGCGCCGGTACGCAAGGACGGCGCGCCGTGCGCCGAGGCACCGGCAGAGGTGCCGGCAGACGCACCGACAGAAGCCTCCTGCCGACCTGCCCGCGCTGCGCGGGCGCGGTCGAGAACCTGCGCCAGCTGGGCATCCTGCGCAAGACCTGCCCGTGCTGCGCGGACGGGGCCGGCTGCCGCTGCTGGCGGATCTGCCGGAGATCCTGCGCTCGGCCTGGCGGGTGATGCGGCTGAACCGGCTGCGCACCGGGCTCACGCTGCTGGGCATCATCATCGGCGTGGCGTCGGTCATCGTGATGCTGGCCGTGGGCCGGGCTCGCAGGAGAAGGTACTGGCCGAGATGCAGACCTCGGGCTGCGCACGATCTACATCTTCCGGGAATGGCTGTCCGATACCCAGCAGGCCCGACCGCTGTCGATGGCCGATGTGGCGGCCGTGCAGCAGGTGCCGAACGTGGAGCAGGCTTCGCCTGTCATCGACCAGAACGGCATCATCGTGCGTCATGGCAACCGGACGCTGCGCACCAATCTGAGCGCCACCACCTGGCACTTCGCGCAGGCGCTTAACTGGCCGGTCAGCCAAGGCACGCTGCTGGAGACGGAAGACGAGCACGATCTGCGCAAGGTGGTGCTGCTGGGCGAGCGGGTGCGCGAGGCGCTGTTCGGCGCCCACGGCCAGGCAGTGGGCCAGGAGATTCTGGTGGGCAACGTGCCGTTCCGGGTGATTGGGGTAATGGCGCCCAAACCTGCCCCCTTCCCGGAGGATGATGTCAACAACCAGGTGATCGTGCCGGTGGGCGCAGCGGCGGTGCGGCTGGTCGGCAGCATGGAACTGAGCCGCATCAACGTGGTCATCCGCGACATGCGGCATGCCGCCGAGACCGAGGCCGCCATCGTGAAGACGCTGACGGCCCGCCATGGCCGCAAGGACTTCAGCATCCTGAACCAGGCGCAGGCGGTGCAGCAGCTGGCACAGGCCAACCGGACGCTGACGCTGATGCTGGGGCTGATCGCCGCGATCTCGCTGCTGGTGGGCGGCATCGGCGTGATGAACGTGATGCTGATGACGGTGCGCGAGCGCACCGGCGAGATCGGCATCCGCATCGCCACCGGCGCCCGGCAGGCCGACATCCTGCGTCAGTTCCTGGTGGAAGCGATGCTGCTGACAGGCCTCGGCGGCACGGTGGGTGTGAGCGGCGGGCTGCTGGTCGGCCTGGGACTGAAGGCGCTGGGCATCCCGATGGCCTTCTCACCGCTGGCTGCCGCCATGGCCTTCGGCTGCGCCGTGGCCACGGGCATGATCTTCGGGTTCATGCCGGCGCGCCAGGCGGCCCGACTGGACCCGGTGCGGGCGCTGGCAGGGGAATGATCAGAACAGCCCCACCACCTTGCCGTCCGGACCGATGTCGATGCGCTGGGCGGAGGGAACCTTGGGCAGACCAGGCATGGTCATCAGGTCGCCGCAGATCATGACGATGAAGCCGGCCCCGGCCGAGAGGCGCACTTCGCGCACGTTGACGACGTGACCGCTGGGTGCGCCCAGCGCCGTGGGATCGGTGGAGAAGCTGGCGGCCGTCTTGGCCACGCAGACAGGGTAATGGCTGTAGCCCTGTGCCCTGCCAGTCCTCGATCTGGCGGCGCACCTTGGCGGGCGCGCTGATGTCGGCCGCGCCATAGATGCGGGTGGCGATGGTCCGGAGCTTGTCCCAGAGGGGCATGTCGTCCGGATAGAGGGATTAGAGCCGTGCGGGCTGCCGATGCGCCCTTGCCCTGTTCGGCCAGCCGCACCACTTCGTGGGCCAGCGCCTCGGCGCCGGCACTGCCCTTGGCCCAGTGTTCGGCCAGCACCACGTCCACGCCACGGGCGCGCATGGCACGGCGGATGAGGTCGAGTTCGGCCTCGGTATCGGCGTCGAAGCGGTTGATGGCCACCACGGCGGGCAGGCCGAAGCGGCCGGTGATGTTGTCGACGTGGCGTTCGAGGTTGGCCATGCCCTTTTCCAGCGCGGCCAGGTTCTCGGTGCCCAGTTCCTTCACGGGAACGCCGCCGTTGTACTTGAGGGCACGCACGGTGGCGACGATGACGCAGGCATCGGGCCAGAGGTCATCTTTGCGGCACTTGATGTCGAGGAACTTCTCGGCGCCCAGGTCGGCGCCGAAGCCGGCTTCGGTGACGACGTAGTCGGCCAGCTTCAGGCCCGCCCGGGTGGCGATGACCGAGCTGCAGCCATGGGCGATGTTGGCAAAGGGTCCGCCATGCAGCAGCGCCGGGTTGTTTTCCAGGGTCTGCACCAGGTTGGGCTTGATGGCGTCGCGCAACAGCACGGCCATGGCGCCGTGGACCTGCAGCTGCCGTGCACGCAGAGGCTGGCCCTGGCGGTCCAGGCCGAAGACGATCTCGCCCAGCCGCTCGCGCAGGTCCATCAGCGACGTGGCCAGCAGAAGATGGCCATGACCTCGCTGGCCACCACGATGTCGAAGCCGTCTTCGCGAGGCTGGCCGTTCACGTGGCCGCCCAGGCCCACGATGGTGCTGCGCAGGGCCCGGTCGTTCATGTCCATCACCCGCTTCCAGTGGATGCGGGTGGGATCGATGTCCAGTTCGTTGCCGTGGTGGATGTGGTTGTCGATGGCGGCCGCCAGCAGGTTGTGGGCCTGGCCGATGGCAGCGAAGTCGCCGGTGAAATGGAGGTTGATGTCCTCCATGGGGACGACCTGGGCATAACCACCACCCGCCGCGCCGCCCTTGATGCCGAAGACCGGCCCCATGGACGGCTCGCGCAGGCAGATCATCGTCTTTCGGCCGATGCGGTTGAGGGCATCGCCCAGACCGACCGTGAGGGTGGTCTTGCCCTCGCCGGCCGGCGTGGGGCTGATGGCGGTGACCAGCACCAGTCGGCTGTCCTTCCTTTCGGGCTGGCTGTCGAGCCAGTCCAGCGAGACCTTGGCCTTGTAGTGGCTGTAGAGGCTCCGGGCGTCATCGGGGATGCCGGCCCCGGCGGCAATATGGCCGATGCGCTCCGTGCGGGCGTTCTGAGCGATCTCGATGTCGGTGGGCATGGTGTTGTCTCGTTCCCCGGAAGCGCAGAGGGGCAATGGCCAGCCCGTGACAGGGGCGGACTGGCATGCCGTGAAGGCGTTCAGGATCGTACCAGCTCGGACGCAAAAAGCCCGGAAGGCAGTCACGCCGTCCGGGCTGGTATCTGGCGGAGACGGTGGATTCGAACCCACGGTTCGCTTTTTGAGCAAACACCCCTTTAGCAGGGGAGCACCTTCGGCCCTCGGTCACGTCTCCGGGGAAGGTTTCGGGCCCCGGCCACTGACTGGCGCCTTCATTTCCAGCGAAAGCCGCCGGGCGACTTTCGTAAAGATGAAATGATGGCAGAGAAAAAGGAAATTTTTCAAGCGCTTGAAGAAAAACCGCGCGCCTGAACAACGCCTTTCGCTGTTGCGTTCAGACCACCTTCTTCGACCGCCTCGCCTTCCGTGCCAAAGGCTGCGTGCAGGGCGCGCACCGCGAGCCCGGTACTTGTCCTCGATGACGACGGGAGGTCTTGATCTCGCTGGTGGAGACATGCGTGATGTTGATGCCTTCCTGGCCGTGCACTCGAACATGCGGGCCGCGATGCCGGCATGGCTCTTCATGCCCAGTGCCCACGATGGAGACCTTGGCGATGAGCGGGTCGCCCTTGACCCTCGCCGCCGCCCTGTGCCCGGCACCACTTCGGTTTCCAGCACCTTCATGGTGCGCTTGAAGTCGTTCTGGTTGACGGTGAAGGAGAAGTCGGTGGTGCCGTTGACCGCCCGGTTCTGCACGATCATGTCGACATCGATGTTGGCAGCCGCCACCGGCCCCGTGATGCGGGAAGCAATGCCCGGCACGTCCGGCACCTTGGTCAGGGTGATCTTGGCTTCGTCGCGCTGGAAGGCGATTCCGGAGATGACGGCTTGCTCCATGTTGGTTCCATCCATTTCTTCTTCAAAGGTGATCAGCGTGCCCGATTTCATTTCCTCGTCGAGCGGGATGTCGGGCGATGTGAGGCTGGAGAGCACCCGGGTCTTGACCTTGTACTTGCCCGCAAACTCGACCGAACGGGTCTGCAGGACCTGCTGCCCAGACTGGCTATCTCGAGCATCTCCTCGAAGGTGATGCGACTCGCCGGCGGGCTTTCGGAGACGATGCGCGGGTCGGTGGTGTAGACGCCGTCGACATCGGTGTAGATGAGGCATTCATCGGCCTTGATGGCGGCTGCCACGGCCACGGCCGAGGTGTCGGACCCTCCGCGGCCCAGCGTGGTGATGTGGCCTTCGTGGTTGATGCCCTGGAAGCCGGTGATGATGACCACCCGCCCCTGGTCGAGGTTCTCGCGGATGCGACGGTCGTCGATGGATTCGATGCGGGCCTTGGTGTAGGCATCATCGGTGACGATGGGCACCCTGCCAGCCGGTGAAGCTGATGGCATCGACGCCCCGGGCTTGAGGGCCATGGCCAGCAGGGCCACGGAAGCCTGTTCGCCGGTGGAGGCGAGCATGTCGAGCTCGCGCCGGTCGGGCTCGGCCCGGATGGCCTTGGCCAGGTCGATGAGGCGATTGGTCTCGCCCGCCATGGCCGAAGGAACGACCACCATCTGGTGGCCGGCACGATGCTATTTGGCAACCCGCCGGGCCACGTTCTGGATGCGTTCGACCGACCCCATCGAGGTACCGCCGTATTTGTGAACGATGAGCGCCATTGATGTGAGGATCCCGCTTGATGGAGGAAGACGGTGCGAAGACCGTGCCTGGGATTCGTGAAGGAACGAAGATGCTGCGCCTCGCTGGCGTTTCCCTGAGTGCAGGCGCCAGACGACCCTTGTGAGTCCCGTCTGGCGTGCCCTGGCTGCGACCTTCTATGGGGCAATGATTATAAGTTGCCAAAATGCACAGCGGGGTGTGCAGGCCGTTATTTCTGATGTAAACGAGTCTCATAGGCAAAACCGACAACCACGGGCAGATCTTGCCCCTGCCTCGTGCAAACGTCTGCGGGCAGACGCGGCGATGCCCTGAAGCGGTGCAACAGGAAGCCGCGCGAGCAGAGACCGCCGCAGGCGCCACCTGCAGCGGGGAGTCGCCCTCTACAGCCAGGGCTGCAAGGCCGCAGCCGGCTGCCGTGAAAGCTGCACCGGGGGCCGCCGCTGCCGTGGGCTGCGGGCTGCGTGGGCATCGGGCGGCATGTCGGCCAGCAGCCCGAACGGTGCCGGCATGGATGGGCTGGCCGTCCGCGCGATCACCGGCAGGCAGGCGCGCAGGCAGGCGGGAATGCCGCGCGCCTGCATCAGCTTCTTCCAGCTGCGACTGGGCGAGGATGGGGACAGGCGCAGGCGCTCGCCCCCGGCCCTGATCGATGAGGATCTCGGTGCGGCTGGAGCCAATCGGCATCCACTGTATCCGCGCGTTCGTGAGCACGGCCAGCTCGGGCCCCTGCCTGTTCGATGTAGAGCCGGCCTGCGGGCAGATCGACGAAGGTCTCGCCCTTCCAGCGCAGCAGCAGCGGTGTGATGGGCGGCACCTCGGGCAGGACACCGATGCGGTCGCGGTAGCGCAGCAGGGTGATGCTGTCGGCGGACAAGAGCTCGCTGGCCGCGGCCAGCAGCAGCTGACGTTCGATCTCGAAAAAGCTTGAGGCGCGAAGGCATGCGGGCAGCCCAGCCGCCCCAGCCACCAGCGCAGTGCCTCGGCCCGGCGCACGCTGTCCAGACCCATCATGGCCGACCGAGAGAGCATGGGCCAGTCGGCTGCTGCAGTGTGCGACGCCAGATGCACGGTGCAGGCCGCCACGTCGGCCTCGGCCCTCGCCCAGCAGGCGGTCGGCCGCCTGCCGCAACAGGCCGATGGAGGCCAGCTCGTCGGGCAGCGAGAGCGCGTCGTCACGCAAACGCTGATCCAGTGAAGCGGCGCACCCGGGTTGCGGGCCAGACGCGTGTCCCGGGTTGACGGTCTTCCACCCACTGGATGCCGTGCGCCTGCGCCCACTCGGTCAGCTGCTGGCGCGACAGTCCCGTGAAGGGGCGCAGCACGCGCATGCCGGCGGGTGCGTGAGGCATGGGAGAGGATTCGCGCATGCCGGCCAGGCCCAGCAGGCCGCTGCCCCGGCGGCGGTGCAGCTCGACGGTCTCCAGCTGGTCGTTGGCGTGATGGGCAGTCAGCACCACCCGGGCGCCGATCTCGGTGGCCATGTCGGCTGTGGCACGGTAGCGCCCTGCCCGGGCCCGAGCTTCCAGACCCGTGGCGCCAAAACCGGCAGACACCCGAAGCCGGCGCGACAGGAACGGCAGCCTGAGCGAGGAGGCTTCGGCGGCGCAGAAGCCCAGCCAGTCATCGGCGCGGGATTGCAGACCATGGTGGACATGGGCCACGGCGGCCCGCACCACGGGGCGCAGAGCTGCCACGGCGTGCATCAGCACCTGCGAGTCACGCCCGCCCGAACAGGCCAGCAGCAGGTAAACATCGGGCCCCGTGCCCGCACGCTGCAGGCACTGGCGCAAGGCATCCACGGGCGTGTCGTCGGTCATCGTCAGGTCAGTGGATCTGGCGGATCATGCCCGGGCGCGGTGCGGCTGGGCATGGCGGGCAGTCTGCCCGATGGCGGGTCAGGCCGTGACTTCTGAACTTGCCGTAGGCGGCACGCGGCTCTGGCGCTGGCGCACCAGTCGGCACGGCGCATGCCGGAGAGCTGGCGCAGGGCCTCGGCAATGGCCGGGCGCAGCTTGGCCACCATGGCATTCATGTCGCGGTGGGCACCGCCAACCGGCTCGTCGATGATCTCGTCGATGAGACCCAGGGCCTTCAGGCGCGGGGCCGTGATGCCCATGATCTCGGCCGCCTCGGAGGCCTTGTCGGCGCTCTTCCAGAGAATGGCAGCGCAGCCCTCGGGCGAGATGACGGAGTAGACGCTGACTGCAGCATCAGGATGTCGGACACGCCCAGTGCCAGCGCACCGCCTGAGCCCCTTCGCCGATGACGATGCTGATGATGGGCACTTCGAGGGCCGCCATTTCCAGCAGGTTGCGGCCGATGGCCTCGGACTGGCCACGCTCCTCGGCCCCCATGCCGGGGAAGGCCCCCGGGGTGTCGATGAGGGTGATGATGGGCAGGCCGAACTTCTCGGCCAGCTTCATCAGGCGCAGCGCCTTGCGATAGCCCTCGGGACGCGGTACGCCGAAGTTGCGGTGCGTGCGCCCTGGCGTCACGCCCCTTCTGGTGGCCGATGACGACAACGCTGCGACCGTCGAAACGGGCCACGCCGCCCACGATGGCGGGATCGTCGGCAAAAGGCGCGATCACCGTGCAGCTCGTGGAAGTCGGTCATCAGCGCATGGATGTAGTCCAGCGTGTAGGGCGCTGCGGATGCCGGGCCACCATGGCCGTCTGCCGTGGCGTGAGCTTGTCGTAGAGATCCTTCAGCTTGAATCGCACTCGAGCGCAGCCGGTCGATCTCCCCGGCGATATCGACGGCCGATTCTCCCTCGCACGCAGCGCAGCTGCTCGATCTTGCTCGAGTTCGGCAACGGGTTGTTCAAAATCCAGATAGGTTGTCTTCATAGATGTCGGTGCGACCTTCAACGCCGCCAGGTGGTGCCGGCGGGACCGTCTTCAAGGGTGATGCCGGCCTCGGCCAGCTGCTGGCGGATGGCGTCGGCCTCGGCGAAGTTCCGAGTCTTGCGGGCAGCCAATCGGGCGTCGACCAATGCCCGGATCGCATTATCGTCGAGATCGCCCTCACGAGCTGCTGCGCCGCGCAATCCGTTGCGGCGCACTGCGACCGGATCCTGCCCCAGCAGCCCCAGCACGGCGGCCAGGCCGCGCAGCTGACGCTCGATGGCGGGATCACGGGTGCGGTTGAGATCGGTGGCCAGCTCGAACAGCACCGAGACGGCCACCGGGGTGTTGAAATCGTCGTCCATCGCCTCGGCAAAGCGCGTGGCGCGCGGCTCGGACCAGTCGATGGCGGCCACGGCAGCCCGGGCGGCCTCACCCTCGGTGCAGATGGCAGCAGCCTGGCCTGCCCCGGCCGATGCTGCTGCGCCCTGCCCGGTCTGGCCTCGACCTGAGCCTGCGCGGCCGGCCAGTCGGTCGAGAGCGCGTTGTAGAGACGCAGCAACGACTCGCGGGCGTTGTCGAGCCCGGCATCGGAATAATTGACCTGGCTGCGGTAGTGCGAGCGGACGATGAAGAAGCGGATGACCTCGCCGTCGAACTTCTTCAGCACGTCACGGATGGTGAAGAAGTTGCCCAGCGACTTGGACATCTTCTCGCCATCGACCTGCACGAAGCCGTTGTGCAGCCAGTAGCGCACGAAGCTCTTGCCGCCCTCGGGGAAATAGGCAGCATCGCTCTGGGCAATCTCGTTCTCGTGGTGCGGGAACTGCAGGTCGGCCCCGCCGCCGTGGATGTCGAACTGCCGGCCCAGCAGCCGGGTGGACATGGCCGAGCACTCCAGGTGCCAGCCCGGGCGCCCCGCTCCGAACGGCCCCTGCCAGCAGGCCTCGGGCGGCTCCTCGGGCTTGGCAGCCTTCCAGAGCACGAAGTCGAACGGGTCTTCCTTGCCGGCGGCCACGGCCACGCGCTCGCCGGCGCGCAGATCGTCGAGCGACTTGCCGCCCAGACGGCCGTAGCCGGCAAAAGCGCCGGACCCGAAAGAGCGTATCGCCGTCGCCACTGCGGTAGGCGTAGCCGTTCTTTTCAAGCAGGCTCACCAGATCCAGCATCTGCGGCACGTATTGGGTGGCACGCGGCTCCAGGTCCGGGCGCTGGATGCCGAGCGCGGCCTCGTCCTCGTGCATGGCGGCGATGAAGCGGCCGGTGAGGCTGGAGAGCGTCTCGCCGTTCTCGACAGCACGACGGATGATCTTGTCGTCGATGTCGGTGATGTTGCGCACGTAGGGTGACCCAGTAGCCACGCGCGCGCAGCCAGCGCTGCACCACGTCGAAGGCCACCAGCATCCGCGCATGGCCGATATGGCAGTAGTCATAGACCGTCATGCCACAGACATACAGCCCCACCCGCCCCGCTTCGAGGGGCTGGAAGTCTTCCTTGCGACGGGTCAGGGAGTTGTAGAGCTTGAGCGTCCGGGCCATGGAGGGTCGACGGTAGGGAACAGAAAAGGGATGAAAAGGGCGGGCACGACAGACGAGAGCACCGGGAACACGCGGCTCCAGACCCGAGCCGGGCCCGGGAAAGCCTGTAGCCACCGCACCTGTGGCGCACACCCCAGCGCCGGCCGGGCTGCAAGGACAAATGCACATGCCGCCCGCTGCACGCTCTAGAATGCCGCACTAAACTCAGAGTGTAACCGACAGTCGTGGATCGCCCCCGCACTGCAACGGTATTCCAGGGCGCATGACATCACGTGCATGCCTGTGCCCCCTGGCCTGCCCCTGTCCTTTGCACCCCTTCCGTCTCATCCGTTCGTCGCCCATGCCCACCGTTTCCTCCCTGCCCGCCTCCCCTGATGCGAATGGCACCGCTGCCGGCGCTGATTCTGGCCACCACCCGGCTGGCGCTGCCGACAGCGCATCGACCGAACGGCTGGACAGCGCCATCATGTCCTCGCACGGTGCCCCTGGTCGAGACAACGGCCGACGAAGCGACGGCCGGCACGCAGGGACAGCAGCTGGGGGATGCCGCGTCCGCGCAGGCCTCGCGCGCCTCAACAAAGCGGTACAGGCAATGACAGTGCGGATGCGAGCCTGGCCGATCCCCTGCCGATCAATCGCGGAGGCCAGCCCGCCGATGCCCGTGCCGAGCTGGAGAACCAGCGCCGGCAGGCGCAGGCGGCCCTGAACCGGCGCGATCCGGCCCGGGCGCTGGCCATGGCCAATGCGGCCCTGCAGGAAGCACCGGGTGATGCCCGGCTGCGCTTCCTGAAAGGGCTGGCACTCTTTCAGCTCAGGGCGGATGGCCGATGCCGAGCACGAGTTCAACGGGCTGATCGAGGAGTTTCCCGAGCTGCCCGAGCCCTACAACAACCTGGCCGTGGTCCGGGCGGCCCAGGGCAACCTGGAAGGCGCCCGCGATGCCCTGGAAGCCGCCATCCGCTCGGTCCCGGACTATGCGGTGGCCTACCAGAACCTGGGCGATCTGTACCTGCAGCTGGCGGCGCAGCGCTGGCGCCATGCCCAGAAGCTGGCCCCCAGCCCCGTGCGCGCCACCCGGCTGAAGGCGCTGGAGACGCTGCTCGAACCGTCCACCGACCGTTCTTCGGGCGAGGCTTCCTGTTCCGTCACACGGCCGGCAGAATCGGCCGTCAAGCGTGCCCCGGCGGGCGAGTCCACGACACCCCGCAGGTCTTCGCCAACAGAATGATCCGTCCCGCGCCGGGCTGGGCCACACGATCCCGCGGCCCATCCGGACAGACGTCCACGTCGCCGGTTGCCCCGGGCCTGATGCCCGGACCCGGCCTTCATGACAAACCGTTTTTCACAGGAGCAACACCCTCATGATCCGTTTCACCTGTCCCCACTCCCTGCTGTCGCCCGTTCTGGCCCTGCTCGCCGGCGCCCTGCTGATGTCGGGCCCGTCCGATGGCGCCGCTGCCGAAGCTGCACCGAAGGTGCGGATGAAGACCTCGCTGGGTGAGATGGTGATCGAGCTGTACCCGAAAAGGCCCCCAAGACCGTCGAGAACTTCCTGAAATATGTCGACGACGGCTTTGCAAGGACACGATCTTCCACCGCGTGATCGGCAACTTCATGATCCGGGGCGGCGGCTTCGACGCGAAGATGCAGCAGAAGCCCACCCGCAGCCCGATCCCGCTGGAGTCGCGCAACGGCCTGAAGAACGACCGCGGCACCATCGCCATGGCCCGCACCAGCGTGCCTGACTCCGCCACCGCCCAGTTCTTCATCAACACCGTCAACAACAATGGCCTGAACTACCCGCAGCCGGACGGCAACGGCTATGCCGTGTTCGGCAAGGTGATCGAGGGCATGGAGACCGTGGACAAGATCGCCCAGGTGCAGACCACCCGCGCCGGCATGCACGCCGACGTGCCGCGTGAGCCGGTGATCATCGAATCGGTCGAGCGGGTCAAGTAAGCCGTGTCCGGTGCCGCCCTGCCCAGCCTGCTCGATCCCGACCGGGTGCTGTTCGCCTCGGACATGCACCTGGACGACCGCCATCCGGCGCTGGTCGAGCGTTTCCTGACCGAGCTGGCCGCACGCCTGCAGGCCACGCCGGCATCGGGCAGCACGCTCTTCCTGCTGGGGGATCTCTTCGAGTACTGGATCGGCGACGATGCCGTGGGGCCAGCCGCGCAGCGGCTGGCAGCACTGTTGCACGGCTTCGCCGGCCAGGGCGGCCGGGTCTTCCTGATGCACGGCAACCGGGATTTCCTGATCGATTCACCGCTGCCCGGCCAGCCCGGGCACACCACCTACAGTCAGCGGTGCGGCGCCACGCTGCTGACGGATCCCACCGTGGTGGAGATCGCCGGTCAGCGGGTGCTGCTCTCGCATGGCGACCCGCTGTGCACCGACGACGTGCCCTACCAGCAATGGCGCGCCCAGTGCCGCCAGCCGGCCTGGCAGGCCGCGCTGCTGGCCCGCAGCGTGCCCGAGCGGATTGCGCTGGCGCAATCGCTGCGTCAGCAGAGTGCCCAGCAGCAACAGAGTGCGGCCGTGCTGGCCGACGTGAACCGTGATGCCGTGAATGCGGCCATGGATGCCCATGACTGCCCGGTCCTGGAGCATGGCCACACCCATCGCCCCGCCCTGCATCGCTGGTCGCATCCGCGCGGTCAGCGTACCCGCTGGGTATTGAGCGACTGGACCGAAGGCGACACCTCAACCCCGCCGCGCGGTCATGTCATGTCCTTCGCCGAAGGCATGGCGCTGCCCGTCGCCGCAGACTGAGCGCATTTCGTTTGCCGATCGATGTCGCGGCAGATGCCGCGCAGCAGATCCACCTCGGCCGCCGTCAGCGACGTGCGGCCAAACAGATGCCGCAGCCGCGCCATCAGCCGCCGCGGCCGGGCCGGATCCAGCGTGCCCAGCGCGGCCAGGCTGCTTTCGGCATGCCGATACAGCCCTTCCACGGCCCCCAGATCAGCCAGTCTTTCACTGGGTCGGACGCCCCGGCTGCCATCGTGGCGCACGCCCAGCCCCCAGACTTGCCTCATCTCCACGGCCGCGCACATCCGTCGGATATCCATCCACGGCACGGGCCAGCTCTCCGCCCGGCGCTCCACCTGATGCGGATTCCCACGGGTCATGGCACGCGCCGCCTCCCGCTCCAGCACCGCCTGCCGCAGCGAGAACGCCACGATCTGCACGGCCTGCGCCAGGTTCAGCGAACTGTAGTCGGCATCGGCCGGAATGGTGAGCCAGCGCTGGCAGCGTGCCATCTCGGCCGTGCCCAGCCCGGTACGCTCGGTACCAAAGACAAAGGCCACCCGCTGCACCTTCCCGGCCGACAGCATGTCCCAGCACTCGGCACACAGCGGCCCCGGGAAAGGCGGGCCGGCGGGCCAAATTCCGGCCCCTCGGCGCTGACCGCCACCGCCAGCTGGCAGTCGGCCAGCGCCGCGTCCAGACTGGGACGGCTGCCGACCTGCGCCAGCCGCGCCTCTGCACCAGCGGCCAGAGCCAGTGCTCCTGCATCTTCACGGAACGCAGCGTCACGCGCGGTGCCGCCACCATCAGATCCGGGATGCCCATGGTGGTGAGCGCCCGCACGGCCGATCCGATATTGGCCGACAAACTGGGCGAAACCAGCACGAACCGAGCAGGCATCCAGCAGGTGTTGGCTGAATGCATCCAGTTTGCGGTGAGTTTCTGAACGCTCGGTCATTTGTTGATGTAGAATCCCGGAATTGTTCTTCTGAAGAGTCACCATGCATCCGATGCTCACGTCGCCGTGCGTGCCGCACGGCAGGCTGGGCTGACTGATCAACCGCGCCAGTGTCGACATCGAAACGGTGCAGATCACCCGCAAGGACCGCAACGACTTCGTCACCGAGGTGGATCGTAGCCTCGAAGCCGCCATCATCGAGACGCTGCTTGCGGCCTACCCAGACCACGCAATCTTAGCGGAGGAATCCGGCTTTCAGCCCGGCCGGTCCACCCCGGCCGACACCCTGCTGAAGGACGTGGAGCACGTCTGATCATCGATCCGCTGGACGGCACCACCAACTTCATCTCATGGTCTGCCCCATTACTGCATCTCCATCGCCCTGATGGAGCGCGGCGTGATCACCCTGGGCACTGATCTTCGATCCCAACCGCAACGAGCTGTTCACGGCCACCCGTGGCCGGGCGCGCTTCTCAACGACTCGCCGCATCCGCGCCAGCAAGCGCTTCCGTCTGGAGGATTGCTGCTGGGCACGGGCTTCCCTTCCGTCGCCACCAGGACGAGGACGCCTACCTGACGGTGCTGCGTCCGCTGGTCGACAAGGGCGCCATCATGCGCCGCTCGGGCTCGGCCGCGCTGGATCTGGCCTATGTGGCCACCGGCCGCTTCGACGCCTTCTTCGAACTGGGGCTCAAGCCCCGGGACGTGGCTGCCGGCAGCCTGCTGGTCACCGAAGCCGGCGGTCTGGTGGGCGACTTCGACGGCGAGGCGAACTATCTGGATGGTGGCCGATGCTGGCCGGCAACCCGAAGCTCTTCCCGATCCCGGTGCCGCTGCTGCAGCCGGTGCTGGCAGTGGCGTGCAGCCTGCGGCCCCTGGGCCGCGACCGATGCCGCACCCGCTCCGCGTCGCCAGCTGCGTGCCCGCTCCAGGGCCGCTGCCCCTGAGCGCGGTGCCGCCGAGGACGACAGGCACTGAGCCTGTCCGCGAGGCGATTCGTGGCATGCTAGAATCGTGCCGTCGGCCGTCTGCCGCATTTTCAGTACCCGGCGCCCCGTCATTCGGGCGCTTTCCCGGATCCAGGATCTGGTTTTGCGGGCCCGGATGGCTTTTTGCCATCCGGCTCGCAAGGCCGGGACGGTACATCGCCCGACCCAGCTCCGCCACAACCTTCGTGGCTGCGCCACCCGCCCCCTGTTCCCGATGCCCGGGCACGGACCAGGGTGCAGGACCGGCGACAGGCCACACTCACGGAACTCGCCAGTTGGGCGTGCCAGCAGCCCTTCCGCACTCCGTTTTCCTCCGTTTCATCCGTCTGCGACACGGGTCGGCCGTTGCCGCCGCCCTTTCCGGCACTCTCGTTCATCCTGCATGTCCATGAATCAGACATCTCTTTCGCGGCAAGACGGCTGCCATAAACGCCAGCCCCGTCTTGCGGGCATGGTCGCCGGCGAATCGTGACCAGCGTCGCGCTGGCCGCCGTAGCCGCCTGCCAGCAGGGCGGCCAGCAGCAGGCGGCTGGCGGCGGCACGCCGCCGGCTCTGCCCGTCGGCGTGATCCAGGCCCGTGTTTCACCCGTCGGCCTTTCCCAGAACCTGCCGGGCCGGGTCGAAGCGTCGCGCGTGGCCGAGATCCGCGCCCGTGCCGCCGGCATCCTGGAGAAGCGCCTCTTCAAGGAAGGCAGTGACGTGAAGGCCGGCCAGGTGCTGTTCCAGATCGACCCTGCCCCGCTGCGCGCCGCCTACAACAGTGCCCAGGCTGCCCTCGGTGCGCGCCCAGACGGCCGAGAAGCTGGCTGCCCAGAAGGTGGCCCGCCACACGCCGCTGATGAAGGCCAACGCCATCAGCAAGCTGGACTATGACAACGCCGTGTCGGCCCAGCGCCAGGCCGCTGCCGACATCGCCGTGGCCCGTGCCAACCTGAAGACGGCCCAGATCAACCTGTCGTACGCGACGGTCACCTCCCCCATCAGCGGCCGCATCGGCCGTGCGCTGGTGACGGAAGGTGCGCTGGTCGGCCAGGGGGCTGCCACCCCGCTGGCCACCGTCCAGCAGATCGATCCGGTGTACGTGAACATCACCCAGCCGGCATCGGCCGTGATGAAGCTGCGCCAGGGTCTGGCCAGCGGCAAGCTCAAGGCCGCCGAAGGCCATGGCGAAAGCGCCAGCGTGCGCATCCAGTTCGACGACGGTACCGAGTACCCGCACAAGGGCGCACTGCTGTTCACTGACCTGACGGTGGAAGAGAGCACCGGTCAGGTGACGCTGCGCGCCGAGGTGCTCAACCCGGACGGCACCCTGCTGCCGGGCATGTACGTGCGTGCCGTGCTCGACCAGGCCGCCATCCCGATGCCATCCTGGTGCCCCCAGCAGGCGGTGACCCGTACCGCCCGGGGCGACACGCTCACCATCCCGGAGCCTGCCGGCACGGTAACGATGCCCCTGCAGGGTCCCAACGGCAAGCCGCAGGAGTGCTCTGCCGCCACCCGCAAGCAGGTGCCGGTGCAGATCAGCGGTGCCATGGTGCCAACTGGGTGGTGCTGGCGGTCTGAAGGCTGCGACCGGTGATGGTCGATGGCTTCCAGCTGGTGGAGATGCTGCGCGTGCCCAGGTGATCCCGGTGCCCTGGAACCGGGCCAGCCGCCGGTCTCGCAGCAGCAGGGCCGCCCAGGCGGCGCCCCGGGGCCAGCAGCCCTCAGGGTGCTGACAAGCACAGCGACAGCAAGCAAGAGGCACGCTTCATGGCCAAGTTCTTCATTTACCGCCCCGTCTTTGCATGGGTCGTGGCGCTGTTCCTGATGGTGCTGGGAGTCGTCTCGATCACCCAGCTGCCCGTCTCGCAGTACCCGAACGTCGCGCCCCCCACCATCCGGATCAGCACCACCTACCCGGGCGCCTCCGCCCAGACGCTGGAAGACAGCGTGCCCAGCATCATCGAGCGCGAGATGAACGGGCTCGCCGGGTCTCATGTACATGGAATCGGTCGCCCAGGCCGACGGTACCGGCACGCTGTCGCTCACCTTCGAGAACGGCACCAACGAGGATCTCGCCCAGGTGGACGTGCAGAACCGCCTGTCGCGGGCCACGCCCCGGCTGCCCAGTGCCGTCACCCAGCAGGGTGTGCAGATCGATAAGGCGCGCTCCAACTTCCTCACCTTCGTGATGCTGTCGTCCAACGATCCGTCGCTGGACACCATCGGCATGGGTGACTATGCCTCGCGCAACATCCTGCCCGAGATCCAGCGTATCGAAGGTGTAGGCCAGGCCCGTCTGTTCGGTGCCGAGCGCGCCATGCGCATCTGGGTCGACCCGGCCAAGCTGGACAGTTACAAGCTTTCCTCGGCCAACGTGGTCTCGGCCATCCAGGGTCAGAACATCCAGGTCTCGGCCGGCGCCACCGGCGCACTGCCCAACCCGGGCGGCACGCCGATCACGGCCAACGTCAACGTCAAGGGTCAGCTCAGCACGGTCGAGGAATTCGGCAACATCGTGCTGCGCACCACCTCCAGCGGTGCAGCCGTGCGCCTGAAGGACGTGGCGCGCATTGAGCTGGGGGTCAGAGCTATGCCACCACCGCCCGCATCAACGGCAAGCCCGCCACCGGCATCGGCGTGATGCTGTCCAACACCGGCAATGCGCTGTCCACGGCCCGTGCCGTCCACGCCAAGATGAAGGAGCTGCAGCAGTTCTTCCCGCAAGGCATGGAATGGCAGGTGCCCCTACGACACCCTCGGACTTCGTGGACATCTCCATCAATCAGGTGGTGCACACGCTGGGTGAAGGCATCGTGCTGGTGTTCCTGGTGATGTTCCTGTTCCTTCAGAACATCCGCTACACCCTCATTCCCACCATCGTGGTGCCGGTGGCGCTGCTGGCCACCTTCGGCGTGCTGCTCGCTGGGCATGTCCATCAACGTGCTCACGATGTTCGGCATGGTGCTGGTGATCGGCATCGTGGTGGACGACGCCATCATCGTGGTGGAGAACGTCGAGCGGATCATGAGCGAGGAAGGGCTGCCGCCACGGCAGGCCACCGTCAAGGCCATGGGTCAGATCTCGGGCGCCATCGTGGGCGTGACCGTGGTGCTGATCTCGGTGTTCATCCCGCTGGCCTTCTTCGGCGGCGCGGTGGGCAACATCTACCGCCAGTTCTCGGCGGTCATGGCCACCTCCATCGGCTTCTCGGCCTTCCTGGCGCTGTCGCTCACGCCGGCGCTGTGCGCCTCGTTCCTGAAGCCGGTCGAGGCCGGCCACCATCATGCCAAGAGCGGCTCCTTCGGCTGGTTCAACCGCGGCTTTGCCAGCACGGCCAAGCGCTATGAAAGCAGCATGGCCCGCGTCATCCGGCGTTCGGCCTGGTGGATGCTGCTCTATGGCGTCATCATCGGTGTCACGGCCTTCTTCTTCATGCGCATCCCCTCGGGCTTCCTGCCCAACGAGGACCAGGGCTACATCGTGGTGAACGTCCAGCTGCCGCCCGGTGCCTCGCAGGAGCGCACGCTGGATGCCATGAAGCAGATCGAGCAGTTCAGCGATGGCGCAGCCTGAGGTCAAGAACACCATCGGCGTGCTGGGCTTTCGTTCAGCGGCAACGGCCAGAACGCGGCCATCGCCTTCGTGACGCTGGAAGGACTGGAACGAGCGCCCGGGTGAAGAGCACTGGCTGCTGCCCCGCCCAGCGGGCCCAGATGGCATTGGCGGGCATCCGCGATGCCTTCGTTCACCCGCCGTCGCCGCCGGCCATTGCCGAGCTGCGCACGCCAGCGGTGCGACGCTGCGACCGCAGGACCGCTCCAGCAAGGGGCCACGACGCCCTGATGCAGGCGAGCAAGCAGCTCACGGGCCTGGCCATGAAGAGCGGCATGTTCGCCATGGTGCGGATGGACGGTCTGGATGACGCTCCGCAGCTGCAGGTCGACATCGACCGCGAGAAGGCCAATGCCCTGGGCGTGCCGTTTGCGTCCATCAGCAGCACGCTGTCCACGATGATGGGCTCCACCTACGTGAACGACTTCCCCAACCAGGGACGTCTGCAGCGCGTCATGGTGCAGGCCGATGCCAAGGACCGCATGCAGCCCCAGGACATCCTGAAGCTGAACGTGCTGAACACTGCGGGTGCGGTCGTGCCCTTCTCGTCCTTTGCCAGCGTGCGCTGGGCGGTGGGCCCGATGCAGACCATCCGCTACAACGGCTACCCGTCCATCCGGCTGGAATTCACGCCGCTGCCGGGTATCAGTACCGGTGACGTGATGGCCAAGGTCGAGCAGCTAGGCTGAACTGCCGCAGGGCTACGGCTACGAGTGGACCGGCATCTCCTTCGAGGAGAAGCGCTCCGGCTCGCAGGTCTACATCCTGTACGCCTTCTCGCTGCTGGCCATCTTCCTGTGTCTGGCCGCGCCGTATGAAAGCTGGGCCATCCCGCTGTCGGTGCTGCGTGGTGCTGCTGGCGTGCTGGCGTCGTCCCCGCCGCCCAGTGGGGCGGGCTCGGAGAACGACGTCTACTCAAGCTCGGCATGATCACCATCATCGGTCTGTCGGCCAAGAACGCCATCCTGATCATCGAGTTCGCCAAGGAACTGCATGAGGAGCAGGGCAAGTCGGTGGCCGCTGCGGCGCTGCAGGCCGCTCACCTGCGGTTCCGCCCCATCCTGATGACCTCGCTGGCGTTCACGCTGGGCGTGGTTCCGCTGGCCGTCGCCACCGGGGCCAGCTCGGCCAGCCAGCGCGCCATCGGTACCGGCGTCGTCGGCGGGATGATCTCGGCCACCGTGCTGGCGCTGCTGTTCGTGCCGCTGTTCTATGCGATCGTGATGTGGCTGTTCCGTCGTCGAGACCACCGCCACGGAACCCAAGCATTCGGAGAGCCTTTCCCATGACTACCATCACTGAGCGCCCGGGGGAGGCCTCCCCCGTCTCCCGCCCGGCGGCACGCCAGCAGGCAGCCGCCCGTGCCGGGCAGGTACGGATGCCGGCCCGGCTGAGCGTGCTGGCGGCCCTGCTGGTACTGGCCGGCTGCGGTTCGCTGGCCCCTCTGCCGAAGAACCCGGACGCCCCGGTGCCCGACCAGTTTGCCCACGCCCAGCCCCATGACGCCGCCGCCCGCCCGTCGGCGTCCCGGACGCGGCCGGCAATCCGGTCACCCTCGCTGCCGCCCAGCCGGTGGCGGCCGACATCGGCTGGAAGGAGTTCTTCGTCAACCCTGCGCTGCAGCAGCTCATCCAGATCGCGCTGGACAACAACCGCGATCTGAGGCTGGCCGCGCTCAACGTCGAGCGTACCCAGGCCCCTGTATCGCATCCAGCGTGCCGATCGGCTGCCCTCGGTCAACGGCTCCTTCGGCCTGCAGCGTCAGCCCAGTGTGCTCACCGGGGAACAGACCAGCAACTACAGCATCGGTCTGGGCATCACGGCCTTCGAGCTGGACTTCTTCGGACGGGTGAAGGATCTGACCCGGGCGGCGCTGTCCAGCTACATGGCCACGGAAGAGGCACAGCGCACCGCGCAGATCGCCCTGGTGGCGGGCGTGGCCAACGCCTACCTCGGCCTGCAGTCGCTGGACGAGCAGCTGGCGCTGACCCGCGCCACGCTGAAGACGCGCGAGGAATCGCAGCAGCTCACCCAGCTGCAGTACCGCAACGGCGCCGCCTCCGAGCTGGATGCCAAGCAGGCGGATTCGCTGGTCTACACGGCGCGCGCCACCCTGGCCACCCTGCAGCGTCAGCGTGACGTGGCCTACGACGCCTTGGCCGTGCTGCTGGGTCAGCAGCCCCCGGCCGAGCTGATCACGGCCGATACGCACGGCGACCGGGTCGAACTGCAGGAGCTGCTGGTCGGCATTCCGTCCGAGACGCCTGCGTCGCCCGGACATCCGCCGAGCCGAGCTGAGCTGCGGGCCGCCGAGGTCAACATCGGCGCGGCACGGGCCGCCTTCTTCCCGCGCATCTCGCTCACGGCCACGGCCGGTTTCGGCAGCCGCCAGCTGGACGACCTGTTCGACCACGGCAAGTTCATCTGGACGCTGAACCCGAACGCCGTGCCGCCGATCTTCGACTACGGCCGCAACCGCGCCAACCTGGACGTGTCCAAGGTCGATCAGAAGATCGCCATCGCCAGCTACGAGAAGGCCATCCAGACCGCCTTCCAGGAGGTCTCGGACGCGCTGGCCAACCGCCGGGGTCTCGTCGAGCAGCTCGATGCCCAGCAGGGTCTGGTCAGGACCGAAGGCGAGCGGCTGGAGCTGGCCAACCTGCGCTACAAGAACGGCGTGCCAGCTACTTCGACGTGCTGGACGCCCAGCGTTCGCACTTCGCGGCCCAGCAGGCGCTGATCACGGCCCGCACGGCGCAGCGTCAGAACCCGGTGGAGCTGTACAGGTGCTGGGCGGCGGCTGGAAGTGATCGCCTGACATCCACCGCACCATCCCGGACCGGATGCAGCCCCGCAACCAAGGGCTGCATCCGGTTTTTCTTTGGGGCACGCCCCTCAAATTGACAAAAACGCCACAGACGGTATAGTTCGCGGCCTGTGCGGTCGTCACGCAGGCGCCGCACCCACCCGGGCCTTTTCCGCTGCCGGCACCATCCGGCGCACGGTGTCCCGACACACATGCAAGCCCCGGCGCCATCCTTCGCGCTGGCGCCCGTCCCGCTTCCCTGTGCCCTCGCCCGCCTGCCGGCAACGCACATCGTCCACTCCCTCCTGCCGCCCTGGAGTTCTCCACGGAATGAGCCTGCCCACGCCCTGCTACCTGATCGACGAGACCCGTCTGCGCACCAATCTGGAAACCATCGCCCGGTTGCGTGAACGCTCGAGGGCCAGGCGCTGCTCGCCCTCGCGCTTTTGCCGGCTGGTCGGTCTTTCCGCTGATGCGTGAATAGCTGGACGGCACCACCTCCTCGTCGCTCAACGAGGTGCGCTCGGGGCACGAGAAGTTCGGCGGCGAGACCCACGGCTACAGCGTGGCTCGCCCCTCGGCGAGGTCACCGAAGCCGCCCGTCTGGCCGACAAGCTGATCTTCAACTCCATCAGCCAGCTCAAGCGCCTGTCCAATCTCTGCGGCAAGACCCCTGCTGGGCCTGCAGGCTCAACCCGGGCGTGAGCAACTCGCCCTACCTGCTGGCCGACCCTGCCCGCCCCAACAGCCGGCTGGGCGAATCCGATCCCGCCCGCATCGAGCAGGTGGCCGACCTCATCAGCGGCGTGATGATCCACAACAATTGCGAGAACCGCAGCCGGAGCAGTTCTCCGGCATGCTTTGATCGCATCGAACGGACGTTCGGCCCGCTGCTCAAGCGCCTGTCGTGGGTGAGCCTGGGCGGCGGCATCCACTACACGGCCCCCGGCTACCCGCTGGAGGCCCTCGCCGACCGGCTGCGCGCCTTCGCCGACCGCATGCAGGTGCAGGTCTACCTGGAACCCGGCGAGGCCGCCGTCACGGGTGCCGCCACGCTGGAAGTGACGGTGCTGGACGTGCTGGAACGCGCCAAGCCCATCGCCATCATCGATGCCTCCATCGAGGCCCACATGCTGGACCTGCTCACCTATCAGCTTCCGGCCCGCGTGCTGCCCGATGAAGGCCCCTGGCGCTGCCAACTGGCCGGCAACACCTGCCTGGCCGGCGACATCTTCGGCGAGTTCTCCTTCCCCCCATCCGCTGCGCCCCGGCGACCGCATCTCGCTGCAGGACGCAGCCGGCTACACCATGGTCAAGAAGAACTGGTTCAATGGCGTGCCCATGCCCGCCATCGCCGTCAGAAGGCTTGATGGCCGCATCGAGATGCAGCGCCGCTTCGGCTACGAAGACTACCGCGACAGCCTGTCCTGATGCGGCAGTCCCCCTCACGGCCGCCGGCGTTCCTCTTGCCGGGCGGTCGGGTTTCACAACCCCTTCAACTCGCGGAGTCATCCCGGCATGAAGAAAAATGTCCTGATCATTGGCGCTGGTGGAGTCGGTCGCGTGGTGGCCCGCGCAAGCTGCCCAGCACAACCGCAAGCTTGCGCATCCACCGCTTCCCGCAATCCGGCCAAGTGTCAGCAGATCATCGACAGCATCCATGCGGGGCAGCCTGCAGGAACCGGGCATCCTCGAAGCGCACGCGCTGGATGCGCTGGACATCGACGCCACCGGGCGCTCATCCGCCAGCTCGACATCCACATCGTCTCATCAACGTGGGCTCGGCTTCGTCAACATGGCGGTGCTGCGCGCCTGCTCGACACCGCGCGCCGCTTCACCTCGACACCGCCATCCACGAAGATCCGGCCAAGATCTGCGAGCAGCCGCCCCGCGTATGCCAACTATGAATGGAGTACCGTGACGAGTGCCAGCAGAAAGGCGTCACGGCCATCCTCGGCATCGGCTTCGATCCGCGTCGTCAACGCCTATGCGGCGCTGGCGCAGCAGCGCTGGTTCGATCGCGTCGACTCGCTCGACATCATCGACGTGAATGCCGGCAGCGCACGGCCCTACTTCGCCACCAACTTCAACCCCGAGATCAACTTCCGCGAGTTCACCGGTCAGGCGGACCCGGCAGTAGGGCGCAGGGTCTCCAACCAGATGTTCGAGGACGCCGCACCGACGACCTGCCGGTCGTGGGCACGTAGACACCTACCTCACCGGCCACGACGAGATCCACCGCTGTCGCAGATCCTGAAGATCCCACCATCCGCTTCTGGATGGGCTTCGGTGAGCACTACATCAACGTCTCTCGGTGCTGAAAGTCGCTGGGCCTGCTCTCGAGCAGCCTGCAACTCGATTCCGGTCAGGAAGCGCAGTGCCGCAGCTGGTCAGCTCGTGCTGCCCGACCCGGCCTCGCTGGCTCCGGACCACCGGCAAGACCTGCATCGGCACGCTGCTCAAGGGCGAGAGGACGGCGCGCACGCGAGGTCTTCCTCACAACGTCTGCGACCACGCTGAGACCTACGCCGAGATCGGCAGCCGGGCCATCTCCTACACCGCCGGTGTGCCGGCTGCCGCTGCGGCATGCTGATCGCCGACGGCACCGACGTAGCGCATGGTCAACGTGGAAGAGCTGCCGCCGCTGCTGCTGCTCGGCTCCAGGCCGGCATGGGCCTGCCCACCCCGCGTGCGCGAGGGCACCACGGACGTGGCGCTGGAAGACGCACCGGAAGCGCAGGACGCCTGATACCGAGGCTGGAAACAAAGCGCCCTTTCGGGCGCTCTGGCAGCGGATCCCCTGAATCCGGGATCGGCTGACCGGGACTTTACTCGGCCACGGCTTCGACGCGGATGGTGATCAGCACGTCATCGCTGACGGCGGGCACGAACTTGCTCAGGCCGAAGTCCGAACGCTTGATCTTCATGTGAGCCTTCGCACCCAGCGCGTCCTTGCGCTTCATCGGGTGCTCCTTGGCCGAGAACGAATCGATCGTCATCGTCACGGGCTTGGTCGTACCCTCGATCGTCAGGCTTTGCCTCGACGGCCACCGGCGTGTCACCCTGGAACACGATGCGGGTGGATTTGTAGGTGGCCTTCGGATGCTTGGACGAATCGAAGAAGTCGGCGCCACGCAGGTGCTCGTCCAGGGCATCGGAGCCCGTGTCCACCGAGGTCGTGTCGATCTCGACGTTCACCGCACCGGTCTTGGCAGCGGCGTCATAAACGATCGTGCCGGACGTGCCATCGAAGCGGCTTTCCTGCTCGGACAGGCCCATGTGGGTGTACGAGAAGTTGGCGAACGAGTGGGTCGGATCCACCACGTAGCTCTTGGGCGTTACAGCGCGGGGGCCGAGAAAGCCACGGCCAGCACGGAATGGCGGAGAACTTGATCAGCTCATCATTACCAGCTCCTTTGTTGTTTGGATGATGTTGTTTGGATGAACTTGAAACAGTCAGGGGACAGACCGGCCTGGGCCGGCCGCCCCGGTTGATCGGCAGGAAACTGCTGCCGAAGAAAATCACGCACCTGAGGACAGGCAGACGTCGGGAGGAAAAACCCCACCCGACAGGGCGCCCGGCCCGCTTATTGAGCAGCCACGTTCAGCGCGAAGCTGATCGCCACGTCGCCGGCCACGATATCGGTCGAAGCTCAGTCACCTTCGCCGATGGCGAAGTCACCACGCTTGATGGAGAGCGATCCGAGAACGTGCCCCTGTTGCCATCGGCCTTGAAGGTGGCCGGAAGCTCACGTCCCGTCGTCGCCCTTGATGGTCAGCTTGCCGGCGATCTCGTAGCTGTCCCCGCCCTTGGGCCGTGATCGAGGCCGACTCTGAAAATGGGCCTGGGGAATTTCCACGTTGAACCACGGCGCCGTCACCACCTCGGAATCGGCATCGGGCGAGCCGGCATCCACGCTGCCCAGCTCCACATCCAGCGAGGCCTTGCCGGTCTGGGGTTTGGCCGATCGAAGCTCACCCGCCCGAGAACTGCTTTGAAATGGCCATCGAGCTCACGCCCAGCTGCTGATACTGGAAGGCCACCTTGCCGCCGGCGGGCTCCATTTTCGTGTACTCACGGCAGCCGCTGCACCGGGCAGCGCCACCTGGGCAAAGGCGGTGGCCAGCGCCACCGGCAGGCGAGCAATACGCATTGTTGTCGCTCCAGTCTGAAAAAGGAATTCGGGAAAAACGGAATCAGTCGATCGCAACCGAAGGGCTGCAGCCGTGCAATCGGCAGCATCCGGTACATCGTGCCATCCCTGCACGTGCTGGTGCACCAGCGCAGCCAGCAGATGGCCAGCCACCATGACCAGCAGGGCAACATTCAGGCCTGTGTGTGGTGGAGAGCTGCTTGCCCAGCTCCCCAAAGTTGCGCCCGATCAGGTCAGGCAGCGGGGCAGCACACCGAACCACCGTCTGAAAGCCTCTGGCCGAGCTCATGAGCCAGCCCGACAGCGGAAATGGGCCAGCATCAGCACATACAGGCCAGATGGCCGAGATGGGCCACCAGCCGCATCAGCGGCGAGGTGGCGGCCGGCATGGTGGCGGCGGCGGCGACACCAGTCGCCAGCCCAGCGCACCAGCACCAGCAGGAAGATCGTCACGCCCGCCCACTTGTGCCACGAGAAGGACTGAAGCTGGCGGGCGACATCGGCAGGCCCGTCATGTAGAAGCCCGAGCCGATCAGCCCGAACAGCGCCAGGGCACTCAGCCAGCGCAGGGCAATGGCGGGAGAGAACATCGAGCAGGTCTGGTCTGTCATGGAAAAAGCTCCCGTGGCCCTGAACGGGTCACGTCTGGATGAAAATGTCCGGAAAGCGAAGGGCGATGACGGCAGGCACCGAGCGAAATCCTGCCCGTCAGCAGCAACACTATCAACCGGCAGTCCGCTGCCTCCCGCGGAAAGATCATCCGCGTGGCAGGCCGAGCGTACTGAAACCGACAGGCCACAAGGTACAGCACCCCGCGACATCGCGTACCGTCGCCATGCCGAGACTGTAACGGCAATGACCACAAAAACAAAGTCAGCCAATAGATAACTTATATCTCACAAATCGGAACAATCATTCCACGTCCCGGCAAGCGGTTGCGCTAACATCCGCTATGCCGCTTTCCGCCGGCCTTCCCCCATGCAGCCAGCGATGCCCCGCCCTTGGCGACCTGACTCTGACAACACCGACCATCGGCAGCCGGCATCCGACAGATGGTCGCAGCGGTGATGACGACGCCATCACCTCACCCGGTGCCGACGTCATCCATGGGTCATCAACCACCCTCACCCTGTCACATTTCGCCGTCGCCAGTGCCGACGGATGGACAGACCGGCGGGCGGAGATGGTCAAGGCCTTCATCCTTCAGAAAATCATCGATCACTATCGATATGGTAAAAACAATTTAATGGATCTATCGATCTGCGCTCCGTAAAGTCCTGCATCGACGATGACGTCCCTTCCCGACGCCACGACACGTCGGGCTACCGACAACCTCCACGGAGAACAAGCCATGACCCAGAACCCCACCTCTGCATGTCCCGTCATGACCACCACGGCGGGTGCCCCGGTGGTCGACAACCAGAATCAGCCTGACGGCCCGGGCCCGCGCGGCCCGGTGCTGATGCAGGACTGGCACCTGCTGGAGAAGCTGGCCCACCAGAACCGCGAGCGCATTCCCGAGCGCGTCGTCCACGCCAAGGGCTGGGGCGCCTTCGGCACCTTCACCGTCACCCAGGACATCACGCGCTACACCTGTAGCCAGCATCTTCTCGGAAGTGGCAAGGCCACGCCGCTGGTCACGCGCTTTCTTTCCACTGTGGCCGGAGAGATGGCGCGGCCGACGCCGAGCGTGATGCGCGGCTTTACGTGAAGTTCTACACCGACCGTGGCAACTGGGATCTGCAGGGCAACAACACGCCCGTCTTCTTCATCCGCGATCCGCCCAAGTTCCCTGACTTCATCCATGCGCAGAAACGCCATCCGCGCACCCACCTGCGCAGCGCCACGGCGCCTGGGACTTCTGGAGCCTGTCGCCCGAATCCCTGCACCGGTCACCATCCTGATGAGCGACCGGGGCATCCCGGCCAGCCCGCGCTTCATGAACGGCTACGGCAGCCACACCTACAGTCTCTGGAATGCCCAGGGCGAACGCTTCTGGGTGAAGTTCCACTTCAGGGTGCAGCAAGGCCATCGCACCTCACCAACGAAGAAGCCGAGGCCCTCATCGGCAAGACCCGCGAAAGCTACCAGGAGGATCTCTTCAACGCCATCGAGCGCGGCGAGATTTCCGAAATGGACGCCGTGCATCCGATGTCATGCCCGAGGCCGACGCCGAGAAGACGCCCTACAACCCCTTCGACCTGACCAAGGTCTGGCCGCACGCCGACTACCCGCTGATCGAGGTGGGCGTGATGGAGCTGAACCGCAACCCCGAGAACTACTTCGCCGAGATCGAGCAGGTGGCTGGTGTCACCCAGCAACCTGGTACCCGGCATTGGCGCCAGTCCCGACAAGGTGCTGCAGGCACGGATCTTCTCGTACGCCGACGCCCACCGCTACCGTCTGGGCACGCACTACGAGACTCTGCCGGTCAATACGCCGCGCCGCCCGGTGCATCACTACCACCGATGGCCAGGATGAACTTCATGGGCCCACAGGAGTGGCGCGCGGTCGACGCTCACTACGAACCGAACTCGTTCGGGGGTGCAGTGCAGGCCCCGCAGTTCCGCGAACCGCCCCTGAAGATCAGGGGTGACGCTGATCGCTACGATCACCGCGAAGGGCAACGACGACTACAGTCAGCCGGTGCGCTGTCTCCGCCTGCTGGGTGCCGCGCAGCAGGAACGGCTCTCGCCAGCATCGCCAGCTCGATGCAGGTGCCCGCCTTCATCATCGACCGCCAGCTGACCCACTTCGACCGGGCCGACCCGGCTACGGCGCCGGCGTGCGCAAGGCCCTGAAAGCGCGCGGCATCGCCTTCACGCAGGATGCAGAAGTGAAGGTCTGATCACGATAAAATAGCGGATTCAGCCAACGGCCCCGCTCACGCGGGGCCCATCCGCATCCATCCATGTCGTCCAACGCCGGCTCAATCCTCATCATCGCGGCGCCTTCCGGCGCCGGAAAAGACTCACGCTGGTGCGCGCACTGCTGCCAGGGCACGCCCGCACATCCGCCATTCCGTGTCCTTTACCACCCGCGCCCCGCGCGTGGGCGAGAAGCACGGCGAAGACTATTTCTTCACCGACGAGCCCGATTTCATGGCCCGGCGCGATGCCGGCGAATTCTTGGAATGGGCCGAGGTGCATGGCAACTTCTACGCCACGTCGCGCCTCTGGATCGACGAGCAGATTGCAGCCGGCACCGACATCGTGCTGGAAATCGACTGGCAGGGCGCAGCCCGGTGCAGGCGCTCTACCCGAGGCCGTCTCCATCTTCGTCGTGCCGCCTTCACTGGAAGTGCTGCAGCAGCCCCTGCAGACCCGGGGCAAGGAGCAGCGCTGCCACCATCGAGCGCCGTCTGGCGGCAGCCCGCAGCGAACTGGCGCATGCCGGGCAGTTTCAATATATCATTGTCAATCAAGACTTTGAGCAGGCGCGCCAACAGCTCGTCAGCATCGCAGACTCGGCCCGCTGCCGCTTCCGCCAGCAGGCTGCCCAGAACGCCTCGCTCTTCCAATCCCTAGGCACTGACCGCTGGAACCAAGGACCTTCCTCCATGGCCCGCATCACCGTCGAAGACTCGCTGAAACAGATTCCCAACCGCTTCGAGCTGACCCTCATCGCCACCTATCGCGCCCGCATGCTGGCCGGGTCACACCGAAGGTGGAAAGCCGCAACAAGCCCACTGTCACCGCCCCGCGTGAAGTGGCTGCCGGCCATATCGGCCGCAGATGCTGCGGCGCGTTCCCACGTAAGCACCCGCCGGAAGGCAGGGATCAGCCGCACGCGCGGCCCCCTGCCTCGGCGCGGTCCCATGTCTCCCATTTCCCTGCCAGCCCATCATGCCCCTCTCGTCCGGCTCCGATACCGATACTGGCCCTGTAGATGACCGACGTACTCGCTTTCCTCCCGGCAACGGAACACAATCCCGGCGACGAGGCTTCCGGCTGGCACCGGCATCCGCAACCGATCCTTCCTGACCCGAGCGAAAGCCCCCAATCCCAACAGAGCGCCCGGCTGACGACGAATCGCCCAGCCCACGGCCGCCCCCGTCATCACCGCCTTCACGCCGGCCGCGCACCGGCCCCGTCTGCCGGTGGTGACGAGCCCACCGGGCCGACTTGGTGTCACGCGAGCCCCTGCTGGCGGAGGCCCGTACCCACTGCCCGGAGACCGACCTGCAGCGCATCCGTAGCGCCTCCGGCTGGCCGAGCAGGCCCACAGCGGCCAGAAGCGCCCAGCGGCGAACCCCTACATCACCCATCCCATCTCGGTGGCGCTCATCTGCGCCAGCTGGCAGCTCGACGCCGACGCCCTGTGCGCCGCCCTGCTGCACGACACGCTGGAAGACACCGCCGTCAGCCAGGCCGAACTCAACCAGCAGTTCGGCCGCGTCGTGGCCGAGATGGTCGACGGCCTGTCCAAGCTCGACAAGATGGAGTTCGGCAGCCGCAAAACCGCCCAGCCGAGACCTTCCGCAAGATGCTGCTGGCCATGGCGCGTGACGTGCGCGTCATCACCGGTCAAAGCTGGCTGACCGGCTGCACAACATGCGCACGCTCGATGCCGTCAGCCGCCACCGTCAGGTGCGCATCGCCAACGAGACCATCGAGATCTACGCCCCATCGCCAACCGGCTGGGGCTGCACAGCCCTGTTCCGCGAACTGCAGGACCTGTCCTTCCGCTACCAGCGCCGCGCTATCGCACGCTGGCTGAGGCCATGCAGGTGGCCGCGCGCACCCGACGCGACGCCTTCGGCCGTGTCACCAGCACCATCGAGAAGGCGCTGGCCAGAATGGGCGTGCAGGCCGAGATCAGTGCCCGCGAGAAATCGCTCTACTCCATCTATCGCAAGATGGTGGACAAGCACGTCTCGTTCTCCGAGGTCTACGACCTCTTCGGCGTGCGCCTGATCGTGCCCGACCGGCCGCCTGCTGCTCACCGGGCACTGGGCGCCATCCACAGCGCCTTCAAGCCCAACACCAGCCGCTTCGACGACCTCATCGCCATCCCCAAGAAGAACGCATACCAGTCGCTGCACACCACCGTGGTCGGCCCACGGGCGGCGGCATCGAGTTCCAGATCCGCACGCCCCAGATGCACCGCGTCGCCGAAGCCGGCGTCGCCGCCCACTGGCTCTACAAGAGCGAGGGCGAAAACGCCGGCAACCAGCAGATCAAGACGCTGGACTGGCTCAAGTCGCTGCTCGACATCCAGCAGCAGACCGGCGATTCGCTGGAATTCATCGATCACGTCAGGGTCGACCCTCTACCCCGACGCCGTCTACGTTTTCACGCCCAAGGGCCAGATCCGGGGCCTGCCGCGGGCGCCACTGTCATCGACTTCGCCTGCCAGCGTGACACCGACCGGCAACCCGGTGCGTGGCTGCCCGCATCAACGGCGACCCGGTGCCGCTGCGTACCGAGGCTCACCCACGCGCGACATCATCGAGATCATCGCCGATCCCAACGCGCGCCCCAGCCCCTCCTGGCTCACCTTCGCCCGTACCGGCAAGGCCCGCGCCGAGATTCGCCATTTCCTGCGGCGCATGAAGTACGACGAATCCGTCGAACTGGGCCGCCGGCTGATAGACCCAGTCCTCGCCAGCTGCGCATCGACATCGACGAGCTGGATCCGCCGTGCTGGACAAGGCTGCCCGCGACACCGCCGCCAAGTCCCTCACCGATCTCTACGCCGACATCGGCCTGGAGCCTGAAGCTGGCCCCGGTCGTGGCACGAGCCATCTCGCTCGACATCAGTGGCGGCACCGCCGCAGCGCCGTCACTCGGCCCGCCTCCCGCACACCGCCCCCATCGTCATCCAGTCCATCGACGGCATCTCGCTGCAGGCCGCCACCTGCTGCCACCCGGTGCCCGGCGACCGCATCATCGGCCAGATGCGCGGCGGCCACGGCCCGTCCATCCACCGCATGGTTGCGAGACCGCCCGCGCAGATCAGTCGCGACGCCGGGAACGCTGGATCGACGTGGACTGGGACGAGAGTCAGCGCATGTTCCGCACCCTCATCGAGATCACCGCCGACGACGAGCGCGGCGTCACGGGTCGATCGCCAGCGAGATCACCGCCAGCAATGCCGACATCCTGCAGGTGGCCATGGACACCGAGTCCGAACAGGTGGCCATCATCCGCTTCACGCTGCAGGTCCGGACCGACCACCGGCTGAAGTCTTCCGGCGCCTGCGCAAGCTCCCGCAGACCCGCACCATCACCCGGGCCTGACGCCCGGCTGGCTCTCCAGCTCTTCCTCTGGTCTGCGGCAGGCACATCGCCTCAGAGAAAAACACCCATCGCCCGGCAAGGCGATGGGTGTTTTCCTGGATCTTTCCATGGCCCGGGAAGCCGGGCCCAGTGCTCCATCATTACTTGCGACGTGCGTTCTTCATCGAGTCCATCGCACGGCAGTCACGATGATGCCGCCCTTGATGATGTACTGCCAGTACGGGTTCACACTGATGTAGCTGAGACCGTAGTTCAGCAGCTGGAAGATGATCACGCCCATCACCACGCCGGCCACCGTGCCCACGCCGCCGCTGAACGACACGCCACCGATCACACAGGCAGCAATGGCATCAAGCTCGTACATGAAGCCCGAGTTGTTCGTGGCCGAACCGATGCGACCTGCTCTCAGCATGCCGCCGAAGGTAGAAGATGCCCGACAGCACGTAGATGCCGATCAGGTTCAGCGTGACGTTGACGCCGGACTAGCTGCGGCTTCCGGGTTACGCCGATGCGAAGAGGTTCTTGCTGAGCGGGTCTTGTTCACAGCACCCGGTGAACACGATGGCCACCAGTGCACAGATGGTGATGTAGCTGAGGCGGAAGTTGCCCAACCCACCCATCGGAATGGAGAAGTAGCCCTGCGTGAAGCTGCGGAACGCACTGCCGAAGCCGCGATCGGCGCCGAGCCCACCGCGTCGTAGTACAGCGAGTTCACGCCGTAGGCGATCGGCATCGTGCCCAGCGTGGCGATGAACGGCGTCACGTTCAGGATGGCCACGATGATGCCGTTGAGCAGGCCGATCAGCGCGCCGATGGCGCACACCAGCAGGATGACCACCGGAATGGGCATCACGCCCATCTCGGGGAACACCTTGTTGACGTTGTCGACGGCCTGCAGCATGGTGGCAGCCACCACGGCAGCCAGACCCACCTGGCGACCCACCGACAGGTCGGTGCCTCGCGTGACGATCACACCAGCCACACCCAGCGCGATGATCATCCGCACCGACGACTGCGTGAGGATGTTGGACAGGTTGGTGATGTTGAGGAAGGTGCTGTCACGGGTGATGATGACGGCCAGCAGGGATCACGAATACGAAATACAGCGCGTATTCCTTGAAGAAGTCCCCGGCCATCTGCAGGGGCGTGCGAGAGAAGCTCACGGTGGAATCCTCTTTTACAGGTATTTGGCAGCCAGCTGCAGGATCTCTTCCTGGCTGGTTTCCCGAGGTATTGACGATGCCGTACGCGACCGTTGCTCATCACCAGAATGCGGTCGGACACACCCAGCAGCTCAGGGCATCTCGGACGAGATCATGCATGATGCTCTGCCCTGTACCGCCGTGTCGTTGATCAGCTGATAGATCTCGAACTTCGCGTCGATACCGCGTGTGGTTCATCCAGCATGAGGATGTCAGGCGGGTCAGCAGCCAGCGCCCGATCACCACCTTCTGCTGATTTTGCCACCCGAGGCGAGCCGATCTGCGTGCGACGGCTGGGCGTCTTCACGTTCATCGACGGCGGACCAGTCGGTGTCGCCCTGCATGTTCTTCTGCTGCAGCAGACCCGCATGCTCAGTGCGGCATGTTGGCGATGAGCGAGTTTGAGTCCACGCCCAGCCCGGCAAAGATGCCGGTGGCACGCCGCTCTTCCGTCGACAGGGCAAAGCCGTTGCGGATGGCCAGACGCTGCTGGTGTTTTGCGCACTTCGCTCCGCGCACGCGAACCACGCCTGAACTGGCCTCGCGGATGCGAAGAGCGTCTCCACGATATCGGTACGCTTAGCACCCACCGCCGGCAATGCCGGGATCTCGCCCCGGCGCAGATCGAAAGACACGTCCTGAATGGACGGCTGGTTGCAGGCCGTCAGCCCCCGGACCTCCAGCACGACTCTCGGCCGGCCTGTTGGTCTTCTCCGGGAAACGCTCGCCCAGCTCGCGAGCCCGACCATCATCCTTGATGACATCATCGAAGGTCAGGCCCGCGACAGGTTGCGTGTCGTCCACTGGCCGTCGCGCAGGATGGTGATCTCGTCGCCAGATGCGGAAGATCTCGTCCATCTTGTGCGAGATGTAGATGATCCCGAGCCGCGATCGCTTCAGCTTCTGAATGATGCCGAAGATGGTTGACCTCCTTCTCGGACAGCGAGGGTGGGCTCATCCATGATGACGATCTTCGCGTTGTAGCGAGAACGCCGGCGATCTCGATCATCTGCATCTGCGAGACCGTCAGATCGGCCACCTTCTGGCGCGGATCCACGTCGATGCCCAGCTCGTCGAAGATCGCCTTCGTGTCGCGGTACATCTTCGCATGATCGATGAAGGGCCCTTTCTGGGATAGCGCCCCAGCCCAGAGGTTGTCCATCACCGACACCTGCGGCACCGGGTTCAGCTCCCGGTGCACCATGGACATGCCGTTCTCCAGCGCTTCCTTCGAAGTGCGGTACGCGACTCGGGCGGCCGCAGAACAGGATCTCGCCTGCATCGGCATGGTAGATGCCGAACAGGCACTTGAGCAGCGTGGACTTGCCCGCGCCGTTCTCGCCCATCAGGGCGTGCACGGAATGGAGCCTGACCTTCAGCTGTGCATTGTCCAGCGCCTTGACGCCGGGAAAGCTCTGTTGATGCCGCGCATCTCCAGCAGGAACTCGCCTGCCGGTGCAGCATCGCTCATCGGGGTGACATCGAAGCGCCTCTTGTTCTTGCGATGACGAAGAAACAGCGCAGCGCCCCGTTTCTCGACATCAGCGCCGGATCATTTCGAGGAATTCACGAGTTGTCCTTGTCCACACCGATGTAGGGCAGACGCAGATAACGCTGCTTGAACTCGTAGCCGGTCCTTCGGCAACGTCCTTGCCGGCGATCAGGTTGGGCAGCACGGCAGGATCGGCCTTTGGCCTGGCAGCACCGTCGTTCAGCACGGTACCGGCGAGTCACCGCTTCTGACCAGCTGCAGGGGCTTCCGGCGAGAACGTCCACACCGAAGATGAGCAGCTTCTTGCCCTGGGCTTTGGCAGCCTCGAGTGGCACCCACTGGCCGTGGGTCGTTGTTGGAGATCGATCACCTCGATCCGGTTGGCATTCGGGCCGGACAGCCGGCTCGGGCAATATCGCTTGGCCTTGGCGGCATCCCAGAGGGCGGCGTCCATGTACAGGCGCTCGGTCTTCACGCCCTGGCTTCCAGCTCCTTCACGACCCACTCGGTACGGGCCTCGGCATCCGGGTGACCCGGCTCACCCTTGATGAGGGCGAACTGCAGCTGCCGTCCTTGTTCAGGTCCCACTCGGATGGGCTTTCCAGCCCTTGGCGATCAGGTCACCCCGATCACGCCGGACTGCACCGGGTCGGTACCGATGTAGTAGGCCTTGGCATAGGGAATCGATGGCCTTCTGCCGGATCGCTGTTGAAGAAGATCACGGGAAATATCCCGGCCGCTGGCCTTGTCGATGACCGTGGTGCCGGCTGCAGGGTCCACCAGGGTTGATGGCCGCGCCTTCACGCCACGAGCCAGCAGAATGTCGACCCGGTCGTTCTGCATCGACTGGTTGTTCTGCGAATCGTTCATCAGCAGCGAAATGTCTTTCTGCTGCTTTGCAATGCCTCCAGCGCACTTGCGCATGGTGGACGTGAAGTTGTCGTCGTATTTGTAAATGGTGACGCCCACGCGATCGGCTGCTGGGCGGCGGAAGCGAGGGTGGCGGCCGACAGCATGACAGCCAGGACAGTCTTCTTCATTATCGTGATCTCCGTTTGAAATTGCCCGGGCCAGCCCGATCCGGAAAAACATTCGGACCTCGCCCGAAGACCTTCTGAACAAAGCCGCAGTAGCGGCGCGCCAAACATCTGCGCAACTCAGGGAAACCCTATAGGGGAAAACCCCGACCGCACCATCGGCCGCACTATCCACGGGCATCCATCATCAAAGACGCCCGGGATATGCAGGGCATTCACCTCCCGCCCGGAGAACCCATGCGAGCAACCGGACCCGACACCCTCGCTCGACCTGTTCGGAAGATCCTTCGCGACAGAATGATATCCCGCCGTTCGTATTCGTTCTTCCCACCT
>BNJU01002515.1_pt1 | contig 128169 bp, 156 predicted proteins | sample 8539281 | NCBI WGS metagenome assembly BNJU01 (sample SAMD00202456, study PRJDB9452) | human saliva metagenome | isolation source: human saliva | place: Japan | reverse complement strand
CTATGATTTGGCTCAGAGAATCGGAAAAAACCAAGAGCTTACTAAGCAAATGCAGGTATTTCTGGAAAGTCCCAATACCCATAGAATCGCCACGGTCTTAGAAGAGGAAAGAAATCTGTGGGGAATCTATATGGCGCTTTTCACCCTGCCGGGAAGACCTACTTTGTATTATGGAGGAGAATACGCTTTGGCAGGAAAAAGAGGGGAAAAGGAGGGAGAAATTCTTTCTCCTAAATTCACCCTGTCCCAATATAAGCCGGATGCCTTTACCAGCTATATTGCAAAGCTTGCGGAAATTCACGGGAAGAACTCGGAGCTGCAAATCGGAGAGTTTAAAGAGGTTTACCTGGACCATAGACTCTATGCCTATCTTCGTATGGACGGAAACAGTGCCGTGCTTACGGTACTGAACAATGACAGCATGGATCAATATATTACCCTGACGCTTCCCAAGAAGGCGAGCATTGCCTTCGACCTGATGACCACAGAGCCGGTGGAGCTGACAGAAGAAGGAAATATCAAGGTTTTCTGTGAAGCTCACGGAGGAAGAATCATTAAGTTAAAATAACATAAGAAGAAAGAAAAGGAGGGAAGCTTAGCCCTCCTTTTCCTTTTTAGCTTTTTCTGCCAATCGGTAACATAGTGTGTTTCAACTCTAAAAATAAAAGGACAAAAGATCTGAAAATAAGGAGAGAAGAGTTCTATAAAAAAGAGGAGAAAAGCACTAAAAATAAGAGGACAAAAGCCCTGAAAATAAGGTATACTAAGAAAATAAACGACGAGAATGATTCACATCTGCTGATGGAAAGAGGAGGAGAGTTCTATGGAAGGTTTTCTTTCAGAGTTAGACCGGTATCTTTTTGGAAACGGAAGGCATTATAAAATTTATGAGAAGATGGGTGCTCATCCTGCTTGCTTTGAAGGGCAGGAGGGAATCCACTTCGCGGTTTGGGCTCCCCATGCCAAGAGAGTGTCCATCGTTTGTGATCGAAACGGCTGGGATCCGGAGAGGAATCCCATGCTTCCCTTAGAGAGTACGGGCATTTATGAAGGATTTTATCCCGGAATGGGGGTAGGAGAGCTTTATAAGTATGCTATTTTGACAGAGGCCGGGGAATGGATTTTCAAGGCGGACCCCTATGCCTTTGCCGCAGAATTCAGACCGGGAACCGCCTCTATTACAGCAGACCTTTCCGATTTTCCCTGGGCAGACGGAAAATGGATGGAAGAGCGAAAGAAGAGAAATCCGGAAGAATCTCCCCTGTCCGTGTATGAAGTACATTTGGGCTCCTGGAAACGTTGCAACCGTCCGGAAAATAACGGTTTTATCAATTATATCGAAGCAGGAGAACAGCTGGCAGAATACTGTAACTACATGGGCTATACCCATGTAGAATTAATGGGCATTGCAGAGCATCCCTTTGATGGCTCCTGGGGCTATCAGGTGACCGGGTATTATGCGCCAACCTCCCGTTATGGTGATCCCCGACAGTTTATGGAAATGGTCAACATTTTGCATCAGCACGGAATCGGGGTGATTTTAGACTGGGTTCCCGCACATTTTCCAAAGGATGCCCACGGCTTAGCCAACTTTGACGGAACCGCCTGCTATGAGCATCCGGATAGCCGCCTGGGAGAGCATCCGGACTGGGGAACCAAGGTCTTTAACTATGAGAAGACTGAGGTGCAAAACTTCCTGATTGGAAATGCCCTCTACTGGTACGATATGTATCATATTGACGGCTTACGAGTGGATGCGGTGGCTTCTATGCTGTACCTGGATTACGGCCGAAGAGACGGAGAGTGGCTTCCCAATATCTACGGGGGAAACGGTAACCTGGCAGCCATCGAATTCTTTAAGCATTTGAATTCCATTATCCGAAAGAGAGAGGACGGTACCGTAATTATTGCGGAGGAGTCCACTGCCTGGCCGGATATTACCAAGTCTCCGGATGAGGGGGGCTTAGGCTTCCACTTCAAATGGAATATGGGGTGGATGCATGACTTCCTAAGCTACATGAAGGAAGATCCCATGTATCGAAACTACCACCATAATCAGCTGACCTTCGGCATGAGCTATGCCTATTCGGAGAAGTTCATCCTGGTGCTATCCCATGACGAGGTGGTGCACTTAAAGCGATCTATGATTGAGAAAATGCCGGGAAGCCGGGAGCAGAAGTTCCGGAACCTTAAGGCTGCCTATTTCTTTATGATAGGTCACGCCGGAAAGAAGCTGCTCTTTATGGGACAGGACTTCGGGCAATACCGGGAGTGGAACGAGGATTGCTCCATTGACTGGCATTTGTTGGAAGAGCAGGAGAACCGTTCCTTACATTCCTTCCTGCGAGATCTTTTACAACTGTATAAGAGTTATCCTGCCCTTTATGAGGCGGATTATCTGTATGAAGGCTTCTCCTGGGTCAATGCGGATGATGCCAGCCGTTCCATTTACAGCTTTATCCGTAACCCGAAAAACCATCTTTCCTATTCCGGAAAGCCGGGAGTTCAGAATAGCGCTCTGGCGTCAGTGGCAACAGAGGGTAAGGCCGTTTTAGAAAACGGCAATACAGCATTAGAGAACGGCAAAACCTTTTCTGCCAAAAATTCCGGGAGATCATCGGGAAAGTCTTCTCTTCGTGGTAAACATGACTCCCGTGGATCACGAAGAATACTGGGTAGGAATGCCGAAAGCCAAGGAAGCAAGACTGATTCTTACAGAAGAAGGACTTTGTAAGGAAGAAAAATACTACCCCGTGGTAAAGGGAGAGTGTGACGGAAGAGACTATCACATTGCCTACCCCTTAAAGGGCTTCGGCTGTGCATTATTTGCCTTTACAGAGGAAGGCGAGGATTCCTGTGCCAACGCTCTTTCTCAGGAAAAAGAGGAAAAAGCTTCAAGTTTCCGAAAAAGAAACCGGAAGGGCAGCAGGAGAAAAAAAGAAAGCTCTAAGGTAGCGGAAAAGACAGCAGAAGAGACAGCAGAAAAGGCAGTAGAGAAAAATAGCAGAAAAAAATGCCGAGAAAAACAGCAGAAAAAAACCATAGAGAAAAAAATGCTGAGAAAACAGCAGAAAAAAACCATAGAGAAAAAAATGCTGAGAAAAACAGCAGAGAAAAAAACGCAGAGAAAACTGCGGAATACTTAGGCGAGCTGAGAGTCCGGGAGGAAGCCGGCTGAAGGAAAGTCTGGAAGAGAGTGAAAGCTCGACTAAGGGCAGCTCTTTTTCGGAAGAAATAAAGTGAAAAGCAGCTTTAAGGGATTAAGATAAATTGTCCGGATGACCAGGCCAAACTACTTAATCAAGGATTAGAATAGTCTGAAAGACAAGCTATTACAAAACTATTAGGATCATGAAGAAAGGAACTAAGCCAATGCAATACAATTTTGATGAAGTAATCGATAGAAAGGGAACCCGCTGTGCAAAGTATGACGAGCGAATCAAAAAGTTCGGTACAGAGGACTTGATTCCCCTTTGGATTGCGGATATGGACTTTAAAACAGCCCAGCCCATTATCGATGCCTGCAAAAGGCGGGCGGAAGAAGGAATTTTTGGCTACACTTCCAGACCGGATTCCTATTTTGAGGCAGTACAGAACTGGGAAAAGGAGCGCTATGATTGGTGCCCGGATACTGCATTGATGTCCTGGTCTTTAGGCGTAGTACAGAGCCTTACCGCCATTGTCCGTACCTTTTCCCATGTGGATGATAAAATCCTGATTCAAAGTCCGGTTTACACAGAATTCTGGGATATTCCGGACATGGCCGGCAGAAAGGTATTGGCCAATGCCCTGGTGGAAAAGGAAGACAGATGGCAGGTGGATTTTGCAGACTTTGAGGAGAAAGCAAAGGAAGCCAAGATTTTCATTCTTTGTAATCCCCATAATCCGCTGGGATTGGTTTGGGAAAAAGAAGAGCTGCAGAAAATGATTGAAATCTGCCATAAGCATCATGTGCTGGTGGTTTCCGATGAAATTCACTCTGACCTTATCTTCCATGGGAAGAAGCATTTGCGTGCAGCAACCGTTTCTCCCTTGGCAAAGGAAACCGTGATTACCTGCGTATCCTTAAGTAAGACTTTTAACTTGGCAGGTTTGCAGGCTTCCACCACCATTTTTCCCGAATCAAGAACTGAAGAAGGATTTCGACCTGTTCTGGACCAGAATGGATATCCACAGAAACAATGCCTTTTCTTCCGTGGCTATGGAGGCGGCTTACCGCGAGGGAGGAGAATGGCTTTCCCAGCTCCTGCCTTACCTGGAGGCAAACCTAAGCTTTGTAGCGGACTTTGTCAGTCGTGAGATTCCAAAGCTTAAGGTTCATGTGCCGGATGCCACCTATCTGATGCTCTTGGATTGCCGCGGCTTAGGCATGAGCGATAAGGAACTGAATGATTTTATGGTGCATAAGGCAAAAATCGGCCTAAATACCGGCGTATCCTTCGGAAAGGAAATTTCCGGTTTTATGAGATTAAATGTTGCTTGCTCACGGAAGCTTTTAGAGCAGGGATTGATTCAGCTTCGGGATGCAGTGGCAAGCTTTATAAAGGTATAAATAAAATTTCTTTGGATTAGTAATTACAAATCTATTCCAAATGGATTTAGAGAATTAGATAAGAGATATAAATCTATTAAAGATAGCTTTAGAGGGTTAAAGAAACGGAATGGCGAAAGGAAGAGGCAAAAAGAAAAAGGGAGTTTTCTCCTTTTTTCAAGGGAAAAAAGCGAAAAGGCAGCAGGACAGAACTGCTTCCTTTATGGAAGGCATCAAGCTTTTTTCCGCCTTCTTCCTTCTCTTTCTTTTCGGGATATTTTTATTCCGAAAAGCCCATCAGACCCAATGGTATTTTCCGGCTTCTGTCCTGAAGCACCAGGCTGCTATGGAGCGGGTAGCCAAAGAAAAGGGACTGGAGGAGGACTTGGATGTGCTCTTTGCCATTATGACAGTGGAATCCCATGGCAAATTAAAAGATGTGATGCAGTCCAGCGAGTCCAAGGGTCTGCCGGTAAATACATTGGATACGGCTGCCTCCATTGAGCAAGGGTTAAAGTATTATAAGGATTTAAAGGAAAAGGCAAGGGCCTTGGGGCTGGAGGAAAAAGCAGTGATTCAGGCCTATAATTACGGCCCCGGCTTTTTGTATTATGTAGAGAAAAACGGAGGCAAATACACCGATGCATTGGCAGAGGAATTTGCCAAAAACATGGCGAAAGGGAAGACGATAAAATACAGCCACCCCATTGCCAAAAAAGAAAATGGCGGTTACCGCTATCTCTACGGCAATATGTTTTACGCCAGAGTAGTAGAAGAAACCTTACAGTTCCACAGGGAGAAAAATAAGATGGAAATCACCACAGTCCAGAAAATCCTGATGAGTGCTACGGCAGGATTGTTTTTATACATCATGCTTTTGGAAACCTTTATGACTGACAGCGACAGCACTTCTCGAGTTTTCAAAATGTCGGTTCGAGAACTAAGAAATAAAAATATCAACACTCTATTTAAAAATCAGGGAATTTATAACGGTCTGCTGGGGCTGGCTCTTCTTTACGGTGTATTCAGTCCCGGTGCCAATGTGGAGCTTTGCCTTGTGCTATGCAGTATCATGTTTTTGGTGGCGGTATACGGAGCCATCAGCTCGGATAAGATGATTCTCCTAAAGCAGGGGACACTCCCTTTTTTGAGTCTCTTAAGTTTGATTTTGAAGTGGTAGAGAAAGACGGAATTGGATGGAGCTTTAGCACAGAGGAGTTGGATAGAACTTGATAGTACCGAGGGAATTGGACGGAGCTTACGTCCATAGGGAGGAAGTTTATGCTGATTATTTTTGCGATTTTTGGAATAGCTATAGGGATAAGCCTTTTTGTGGGTTTATCAGGAAAGAACAGATAAAAGCCAGAGGAATATATGCAGGGGGAAATAGTGTCAGGAAAAAATATGTTTGCCAAAACTAAGTTAGGAAAAAATATGACCGAGGAACACAAGTCCGAGAAGAATAAGTCTAATCAAAGAAAATCAGAAAAAAATAGTTCCGAAAAAACTAAGTTGAGGAATAAAGAGCATTCTCTTCAAAAAAATGACTTGATTATGCTGGAAATTACGGATTTGACAGAAGAAGGCCAGGGCGTCGGGAAAAAGGACGGCTTGGTTTTTTTCGTGAAAGACAGCGTCATGGGAGACCTGGTAGAAGCCAGGATTTTAAAGGCAAAAAAGAATTACGCTTATGCCAAGGTGGAGAAGCTTTTGGAAGCATCTCCTTATCGCATTATACCCCTCTGTCCCGTGGCGGGAAAATGCGGAGGCTGTCAGCTACAGCATTTATCTTATGAAAAAGAGTTGGCATGGAAAGAGGACAGAATAGCCCAAAGTCTGATTCGTATCGCCGGACTTTCTCCGGAGGAAGTAGAAAGCAAAAAGGAGGGAATCCTGGGCGGAGTGCTTTCACGCTATAGGAATAAAGCACAGTATCCGGTGCAGAGTAGGAAGGAAATACATAGCGGGAAGGTGGTGGATACTTCGGCAAGTTCCTCTGCTTTGTCTATGGGCTTCTACGGTTTTCATAGCCACCGCATTATCGAAACCAAGGACTGTCTGATTAATAGCGTTGAGAATCCCTTGATTTTAAACTGTATCAAAGACTGGGCAAGAGAATACAAGATTTCCGGCTATGAGGAAGAAACAGGGAAAGGATTGCTTCGCCACATTTTCCTAAGAAAGGGCTTTTCTACCGGAGAAATCCTGATTTGCTTTGTTATCAATGGCAGAAGTCTGGCTCATGGGAATGAGCTTTGGGAGAGATTGCAGGGGCTCTCGCTAAATGACGAGGAAGGCAGTTTACAAAGCAGGGCGGATATGCAATGCGATGTGGATACACAAAGTAGAGCAGAGCTGCACTGTGGAGTGGATACACAAAGTGAAGCTGATGGACATTGCGAGGAAAATAGAAAAATTCAGGAAAAGATTGTTGGACTTTGCGTGAATATCAACGAAGGTAGCGGCAACACCATTTTAGGAAGAGAAACCCTTTGTCTTTACGGAAAAGATAGTATAGAGGATAAAATCGGGGAGCTGAGCTTCTCTATTTCCGTGCCTTCATTTTATCAGGTGAATCCTGCCCAGACCGAGAAAATCTATGGGAAAGCTCTTGAATATGCAGCCCTTACAGGAGAAGAAACCGTTTGGGACTGTTACTGCGGAATCGGCACCATTTCCCTATTTCTTGCCCAAAAGGCTAAGCAGGTTTATGGATTGGAAATCGTTCCCGAAGCCATTGAGAATGCCAAGAAAAATGCGGAAAAGAATGGTCTCCATAATACGGAGTTCTTTGTGGGTGCAGCTGAAGAAGTCCTTCCCAAGTGGGTGGAAGAACAGAAGAGGGAAGGCAAGGACGTGGGAAATCTGGTGGATGTGGTTTCCTTGGATCCTCCCAGAAAAGGATGTGACGAAGCTTGCCTTTCCGCAGTATTGGAACTTAGCCCCAAGCGCATTGTCTATGTAAGCTGTGATCCGGGAAGTTTGGCGAGAGATATTAAGTATTTAGGAGAAGGTGGATATAAGCTGGAGAAATGGGTGGGCATAGATAATTTCCCGAGGACGGGGCATGTGGAGACGGTGGCACTTTTGTCCAAACTCGATGTCGATAAGCATATAGATGTTGAAATTAAGCTTGATGAGCTTGATTTGACAAGTGCTGAAAGTAAAGCGTCTTATGCACAAATTAAGGAATATATATTAGAAAAATTTGATTTAAAGGTTTCGACACTCTATATTGCACAGATTAAAAAGAAGTGTGGAATTGTACTGAGGGAGCATTATAATAAATCAAAAAAAGAGAAACAGCTTATTCCACAATGCACACCAGAAAAAGAGGAAGCTATCATTGATGCTTTAAGGCATTTTAAAATGATTTAATAGAAATGGAGGGTATTTATGAGATGGATAGTAAAAATAATCTTGTTCCCAATCAGTTTGCTGTTAAGCATTTTGACTTCCTTTCTGACATTCTTGCTTAGCGTAGGAACAGCAATCCTATATTTGCTTATGCTGATATGTGTATTTGTTGCCATAGGCTCGTTCTTTATGCTACACGATACAAAAGCAGCAATAGAAGCACTTATCCTTGGATTTTTACTAAGTCCTTACGGAATACCGATGATCGGAGCTGTAATCATAGCGTTTCTACAAGGAATCAATGAAGCGATAAAATCAATCTAAAAAATTTCATAAAAATGGTTATGGGAGGCGATAGAGAAAATCTATCGTCTTTTTCTTTACGAAAAATCAAGGAAGGAGGAATTATGGACTTTGACTATTTCTATAACAGGGAAGCAGAGAGATTTAACTTTCTAAAAGTGCCTGAAATATTGGTAGATGGGGAAGAATTTAAGGGATTATCGGCAGAAGCAATCATACTCTATTCCATGCTTTTGAAACGGACAGGAATGTCCTTTAAGAATAACTGGATAGACAAAGAAGGCAGAGTATTCATCTACTTCACAGTTGAAGAAATTATGAAAAGAAGAAATCTCTCAAAACCTACGGCAATAAAAAAATATTGGATGAACTTGATGTCAAAAAAAGGCATTGGACTGATTGAAAGAATAAGACTTGGACTTGGAAAGCCGAACATCATTTATGTAAAAGACTTTATGAGTATATCGGAAGTAAAAGAAACTGACCTCTTGAAGTTAAAAACTTTTACTTCAGAAGTAAAAAATATTGACCTAAGAAGTAAAGAAAATGAACTTCAGGAAGTAAAAACTCTTTACCCTAACTATATAGATAATAATAAGAGTGAGTATAGTAAGAGAGATTTTATGAAGCTCGGTACATTTCAAAATGTGTTTTTAACAGATGAAGATGTATCAGAATTGCAAATCACGATGAACGGACAGCTTGATAACTATATCGAAAGACTATCCGCATACATCAAAAGCACCGGAAAGACCTATAAAGACCATAAGGCAACAATCCTTTCATGGTTTTATAAGGATCAGGGAAATAAGAAAGCGGATAAGCCATCCAATATCCCGACATGGGAAGAATATGACAAAGGAGAGCATTTATGATGAGTGAGATGGAAAAAATAATGATTGAGGATACTGAGTATTCCTACGATCCGGAAAGAGAATATATCAAAGACGGACACGCCTATTGCAAGAACTGTCATGAAAGAAAAGACGGAAAAGCCTTGGAGATGCTTGGTGAAAAGAGAATCTATAAAGTTTCCTGCAAGTGCGACAGGGACAGAGAAGCCAAACAAAAGGCAAGAGAAAAGCAGATGGAGATTGAGCGATTAAAAAGAAGTTGCTTTGCCTCCCTTATTCAGTGGACATACACCTTTGAAAACTATCAGGGAGAAGAAAATCAGAGCCTCACCATTGCAAAAAACTTTGTAAAAGAGTATGAGGAGATGAAAAAAGAAAACATCGGACTTATCTTTTACGGTTCAGTAGGAAGCGGAAAGACATATCTTGCCTGCTCTATCGCCAATGCACTCATAGAGCAGTATCAGATAAGCGTAAAGATAAGAAACTTTGCCCAGATAATCAACAATCTGCAAAAAAGCGGCTTTGATTTTGATAAAAATGAGTATATCGAATCGCTTGTAAATACTTCCGTTCTCATCTTAGATGATTTGGGAATAGAAAGAGATACCAGCTATGCCAAAGAACAGGTCTATAACATTGTCAATAACAGATACCTGAAACAAAAACCGACCATATTTACAACCAACCTGTCCTACGACACAATTTCAAACTGCACAGAAAGCGTGGAATACCAAAGAATATATTCAAGAATTATAGAGATGTGTATTCCGGTGATGGTTGTCGGATTAGATTACAGGAAGATGATTCAAAAAGAGAGTTAAACCGAAATAAAGAACGATTACTAAACGGAGGTGATAGAAGTTGATTAACGAAGAAATTGCAAGAAAAGACACTCAGCCTTGAGGTTAAGGCTGCCAAAGTAACCGGAAAAACTTCTTTTAACTCTATTGAAAAAACTGATGAAAGAAGCGAAAAAACTTGGAGGACTTGAAAAACTCGTTAAAGTAAACGGAAATGAAGTCAAACTCAAAGATATGGCGAAAAAAGGACAGCTTGAAGAAATACCGGTAGAAGAAGCGGAACTGAAAGAACTGAAAAAAGAGCTGAACAAATACAGGGGTTAAGTTTTCGGTCATGAAAGATAAGGAAACAGGCAAATACGCCGTATTTTTTTCCAAAGCCAAAGATATGAAAATGATGGAGAAAGCCTTTAAAAAAATGCTCTTGCAAGATCAGGAAAAGAAAAAAACGGAACAGAAAGAATCTATTCGTAAAAAAATATCGAGAAGTTTAAAGAGATGGTAAAAAAATACTGTTTCTAAGGATAAAGTTAAGAATAAACAAAAGGAGCAGAGCCTATGAGCAGCTTGATAACATTTGAGAATATGGGATTTGGGAAACTCACTGTAATGGAAAAAGACGGTGAGTTTTTCTTTATCGGAAAAGAAGTTGCCGAGAAGTTGGGATATGCAAACACGAGAGATGCTTTGGTAAGACATGTGGATACAGATGATAAAGCTGATGTCGTGTTTCACGACGGCAGACAAAGAAGAAATATGGTATCTATCAACGAGTCAGGATTATACTCCCTTATCCTATCTTCCAAGCTGCCACAGGCAAAGGACTTTAAAAGATGGATAACCACAGAGGTATTGCCGAGCATTCGTAAAAATGGCGGGTATCTCAAGAACCAAGAAAAAATGAGCAATGAAGAAATATTGGCAAATGCGGTACTCCTTGCTAATCACCTGATTGCTGAAAAAGAAAAAATCATAGAGGATTTAGAGCCGAAAGCCAAGTATTTTGATGAATTGGTGAATAACCATCTGCTGACCAACTTTAGAAATACATCAAAAGAGCTTCATATCCCGCAAAAAGTGTTTATTCAATTCCTCATAGACAAGGAACTTATTTATCGGGATAAGAAAAATAGACTTCTACCCTATGCCAAGAACAACAAAGGATATTTTGAAGTAAAGGAATGGTGCAAAGAAGAGAGCGAAGCGGTCGGAATACAGACCTTTGTAACACCGAAAGGCAGGAACTACCTATTACTTTTGATTGGAGGTGAAAAGACTCGTGATAGCTAAAATATTAAAAGACATGAAAGGCTTATTCAAAGTGCAAGATAAGGCAAAGTTTATGAAACAAAACATTCCCTATCTTGCATTTTTCTATGTAGGCAACATCTTCTCTCATCATGTAAGAAGCTATACCGGCGGAGATGTCATAGATAAAATCTTTCAAGGGATATTAGAGCTTAATACAATGAGCTTTCTGCCAAGTATTTATTTAGTGGATATACTGACAGGAATCGTTGTTGCTGCTATAATTAAATTCATTATCTATACCAAAGGTAAAAATGCGAAAAAGTTTAGACAAGGTAGAGAGTATGGTTCAGCAAGATGGGGAAATAAAAAAGACATCGAGCCGTACATGGATGAAAAGTTTCAAAACAATATCTTGCTCACTCAAACAGAACGATTAACCATGAACGGTAGACCTGCTAATCCAAAGTATGCAAGAAATAAGAATGTACTTGTCATAGGAGGATCAGGAAGTGGCAAGACTCGATTTTTTGTAAAACCCAACCTTATGCAAATGCACAGCAGCTATTGTGTAACCGATCCAAAAGGAACGATAGTTCTTGAGTGTGGTAAAATGCTTGAAGATAACGGATATGAGATAAAAATCTTAAATACCATTAACTTCAAAAAGAGCATGAAGTACAATCCCTTTGCTTATCTTAGAAGTGAAAAGGACATACTCAAATTAGTACAGACAATCATCGCAAACACCAAGGGAGAGGGAGAAAAAGCAGGTGAAGATTTTTGGGTAAAAGCCGAAAAACTCTACTATACAGCACTTATCGGCTATATCTTCTATGAAGCTCCAAGAGAAGAAAAGAACTTTGCAACACTCCTTGATATGATTGACGCTTCGGAAGTAAGGGAAGATGACGAAACCTATATGAATCCGATAGACAGACTCTTTGAAGCATTGGAAAAGAAAGAGCCTACACACTTTGCGGTGAAGCAATATAAAAAGTACAAATTGGCTGCCGGAAAAACAGCGAAATCTATTTTAATTTCTTGCGGTGCAAGGCTTGCTCCATTTGACATTCAGGAACTTAGGGACTTGATGCAAGAAGATGAATTGGAACTGGATACTCTTGGTGATAGAAAGACTGCCCTCTTTGTTATTATCTCCGATACCGATGATACTTTTAACTTTGTAGTGTCAATTATGTATTCACAACTATTTAATCTGCTCTGTGATAAGGCGGATGATGTTTACGGCGGAAGATTACCTGTTCATGTAAGGTGTCTTTTGGATGAGTTTGCAAATATCGGCTTGATTCCAAAGTTTGAAAAGCTGATTGCAACCATCAGAAGCAGAGAAATCTCCGCAAGTATCATCTTACAGGCACAATCTCAGCTAAAGGCAATCTACAAGGATAATGCCGATACCATTGTTGGCAACTGTGATAGTACCCTATTCTTAGGTGGGAAAGAGAAAACAACTCTAAAAGAGCTTTCAGAAACACTGGGAAAAGAAACCATCGACCTTTACAACACATCAGAAACAAGGAGCAATCAAAAGAGTTTTGGACTGAATTACCAAAAGACTGGAAAAGAACTGATGAGCCAAGATGAAATAACCGTTATGGACGGCAGTAAATGTATCTTTCAGCTTCGTGGTGTCCGCCCTTTCCTATCGGATAAATTCGACATTACAAAGCACAAGAATTACAAACTCCTTGAGGACTATGACAAGAAGAATTTGTTTGATATTGAAAGCTACATGAAGCGAAAAGGAAAAGCAAAACTGAATAGGGATACGGTTATTACAAGAATGCAGTAAGTCTAAAAATAGATTTGCTGCTTTTTTCATGCTCAGAAAATCAGGAGGTAAAATGAACAGGATCAGAAGTCCTACTTAATAAAACAGAATGAAACAGGCAAAAACTGAACAGCAGTGTTATGGAGCGATTGGAAAATAAAACTTTCAGTCGCTTTTTTTAATTGAAAAGAAAGGAGAAATTAAAAATATGAAGCAGGAAATGATGAACATCAATGCCAACTTGGTTGCAGAGCCTACTTTCTCAAGTTTTGAAAAAGACGGAGAAACGGTAGAAGTCGTTAATTTTGCACTTGTAAAGAAGTACGGGAAAGGCAAGGAATATATCAACTGTGCCGCTTACGGTGAGAAGGTAGAAACAGCAAAAGACTTTGAAAAAGGCGATCTCATTCATATCTTTGGATATTTCAAAGAGCGTGAAAAAGACGGTAAGACTTACAAAAACTTTGTAGTGAAGTCATACAACAAAATTGAGAAGAAAGAAAATAAGGAGGAAGAATAAAATGGAATTTTTTACACAGGCAGTAGATGTACTGAAAGTATTGGTAATGGCGGTAGGAGCAGGACTTGGAGCATGGGGTGTGATCAACCTGATGGAAGGTTACGGGAACGACAACCCCGGCGCAAAGAGCCAAGGCGTAAAGCAGCTTATGGCAGGAGGCGGTATCGTCCTTATCGGCTTAAAACTCATTCCGCTTCTTGCAAATGTACTAAAGTAAGAAGAAAAGGAGCGATGAAATGTTTGGGATATTCGACAAGATAGAAGAATTTTTCAAGGAGCTTCTACTGGGCGGTATCCAAGCAAACTTAGAGTCTATGTTTCTTGACATTAACAATCAGGTTGGGAAAGTGGCAGCAGATGTAGGACAGACACCGATGGGATGGAACGGAGAAGTATTTAACTTTATCAAAAGTATTAACGACTCCGTCATTATTCCAATAGCAGGACTAATCATAACGGCAGTCCTTTGTATTGAGCTCATCAATATGGTCATGCAAAAGAACAATATGCACGATACGGACACCTTTGACTTTTTCAAATACATCATCAAGATGTGGATTGCCGTATGGTTAGTATCCCATGCCTTTGAATTTTCGATGGCAGTCTTTGATGTGGCACAAAGTATGGTAAACAAAGCGGCGGGGGTGATTAACACCTCTGCTGTTGTTTCCGGAGATCAAATTGTTCAGATGGTAGAAGCTTTAAAAGATAAGGGACTTGGAGAACTCATTATGATTCTCTTTGAAACCTCACTGATCAAGGTTGCCATACAGGGAATCTCCATTGTCATCATGCTCGTTGTGTATGGAAGAATGTTTGAAATCTATGTTTACTCATCGGTTTCAGCCATACCTTTTGCGACAATGGGAAACAAAGAATGGGGACAGATCGGAACAAACTATATCAAAGGACTGTTTGCCCTTGGATTGCAAGGACTCTTTTTAATGGTTTGCCTTGGAATTTACGCAGTATTAGTTAAGACAATACAGATTACAGACATTCATACCAGTACCTTTACGATACTTGGGTATGCAATTTTGCTGGGACTGATGATGTTAAAAAGCGGAACACTGGCAAAAAGTGTATTAAACGCACACTAAAAAAGAAAGGAAAGATAGTATGAAGAAAAGAAAAACAATATGGAAAGCAGCCCTTCTTGTAACAGGCATTGCCTTTGTGATGGATAGCATAAAAAAACATAAGAAAATGAAAGAATTGAGCGAAAGAATCACAAGAATCGGACATTGTCATAATGATTTTTGTCTGATGCAGGGAAGAATCAATCAAAGCACAGAGGAACAGCTTGCCAGTATTCAGGAAGAAATCGGCTCCGTATATGAACACATGGAGGAGCTGTCAAAGGAAAAAGAAGATGGGAGGTAAGCTATGGCGTATGTACCGATCCCGAAAGACTTAAAGAAAGTAAAAACGAAGGTCGCTTTTAACTTAACCAAAAGACAGCTAATCGGCTTTACTTTCGCAGGACTGGTAGGAATACCGGTCTATTTATTTATGAGAAAGTTTGTAGCAAATGATATAGCAATTCTATTTCTCATCGTGTCCACACTTCCCATTTTTTTCATTACACTGTTTGAAAAAGACGGACTGACCTTTGAAAAGTATTTTAAGTATATCTATTTACACAAGTTTTACCAACCGCAAAAGCGTGTGAGAAAGGAGGTTTACCTTGAACAGCAAAAGAAAAATTCAGCAGCTAAAGCTCACGCAAAACAAAAAGGCGTTAAAAGCAAGAAAACAGGAATTAAAGCAAGATAAAACAAAGATAAAAAAAGAGAAAGGCGGATTTTTAAGCCTTATCTTTAAGAAAGAGACGAAACGCCATACCGTAGAAGATACCCTTCCCTATCTTAGAATGTTGAAAAGCGGGATATGCCAGAGTGATGAAAGGCATTTCAGTAAGAGCATTGTCTTTGATGATATTAACTATCAGCTTGCCTTAGAGGAAGATCGAGATTTGATTTTTAATCAGTTTGCCAACTTCTTAAATTCCTTTGATCCGAGTGTCGGGATTGAACTTTCCTATATCAATCAGCTTGGAAGAAACGAAGAAATGCAGTCGGCAATTCAGATACCGGATAAAAAAGACGGTTTTGACGAGATACGCCTTGAGTTTCGAGAAATGCTAAAAAATCAGATTGTAAAGGGAAATAACGGGCTTAGAAAATCAAAGTACATTACTTTTACCGTCGAAGCGGACAATATGGAGCAGGCAATCTCAAAATTGGAAAGACTGGAGATTGACATCTTATCTTCCCTAAAAAGTATGGGCGTGCGTGCAGAAAGCCTAAACGGAGAAGAAAGGCTCAAGATACTTCACGATGTATTAAATCCGGGCAAGACCTTTGAGTTTTCCTACAAAGACCTAAAGAAAAGAGAAAGCACAAAGACATATATTACACCTGATGAATTCAACTTTACACCGAGCAGATACTTTAAGTTCGGGAAGTTTATCGGAGCGACAAGCCATTTTCAAATCCTTGCCAGTGAACTTTCAGATCGAATGCTTGCCGAGTTTTTGGATATTGATGATAACATCAATATCTCGTTTCATATCAGGGCGATAGAACAGAGCGAAGCCATTAAGATGGTAAAAAGGAAAAATACCGATATTGATAAGATGCGAATTGAGGAAAATAAAAAGGCGGTAAGAGCGGGTTATGATATGGACATCTTACCGTCAGACTTAATCACCTATGGGGAAGATGTAAAAAGCCTTTTAAAAAGACTTGCAGACAAAGAGATGAGCGTATGTTTGTCGTAACCATTGTCTTTATGAACTTCGCAAGGACAGTACAGAAACTGGAAAAATGCCATTGCACAAATCAGCTCCATTGCCAATAAGCATAATTGCAAGATAAAAAGACTTGACCATGCACAGGAGCAAGGACTTATAAGCGTACTTCCTCTTGGCGTGAATAAGCTGGAGATTAACAGAGGCTAACTTCCTCATCAACAGCCGTCTTTATACCGTTTACCACAGAGGAGCTTTTCATCAATTCAAGTAATAGCTATACTATGGACTAAATGCTTTTAAGTCATAACCTGATTATGGCGGATCGAAAGAAATTAAAGAATCCCAATGGGTTAATCTTAGGAACACCCGGAAGTGGTAAGTCGTTCTCGGCAAAGCGTGAGATGGCAAATGCCATTTTGGTAACGGACGATGATGTCATCATCTGCGATCCGGAGGGCGAATATGGCAACCTTGTGCGTCAGTTTAACGGAGAGGTCATTAAGGTCAGCAGTAAATCAAAGGATTACCTCAATCCCCTTGACATCAATATGAACTACGGCGATGGAGATGCACCGTTAAAAGACAAGGCAAACTTCATTATGTCTATGCTTGAACTTGTCGTTGGAGGAAGCGGACTGACGGCAGAAGAAAAGTCGGTTATAGACAGGTGCTTACCGAAAATCTATGAAAAGTATTTTAACGAACCTGAACCGAAAAACATGCCTATCTTACAAGACCTATACGATATGTTAAAAAATCAGGAAGAAAAGGTCGGGAAAAAACTGGCAACGGAGATGGAGATTTATGTAACAGGTTCTCTTAATGTCTTTAACCATCAGTCCAATGTGGACTTAAATAAACAGCTCCTTTGTTTCGATATTAAGGAATTGGGATCGCAACTTAAAAAAATAGGTATGCTTGTGATTCAGGATCAGGTTTGGAATAAGGTATCCCAAAACAGAGGAAACAAGGCAACAAGGTATTACATCGACGAATTTCACTTACTTCTAAAAGAAGAACAGACCGCCTCTTACTCCGTAGAAATATGGAAGCGTTTCAGAAAATGGGGAGGAATTCCGACCGGCATTACGCAGAATGTCAAAGACTTACTGATGAGTAAGGAGATAGAAAATATCTTTGATAACACCGATTTCGTACTTATGCTCAATCAAGCGTCAGGAGATCGGGAAATCTTGGCAAGAAAACTGAAAATCTCCAAACCGCAGCTTAAATATGTTACCAATTCCAATGCGGGAGAAGGACTGTTATTCTTTGGGAATACCATTGTTCCCTTTATTGATAAGTTTCCAAAAGATACCATTCTCTATCAGAAGATGACAACGAAACCCGAAGAAGTGAGGTGATAGCTTGTGGAAAAGAAATTAAAGCGAGATTTTAAGGAAAGGCAAAAAATCAAAGAGGAAGCAAAACTGTTAGGGAAAGAATATATGGATGCGGATGAAGTCGGCAAATTAAAGCATGGCGATGATTACAGAGGAAAGATTATCCACGAGAAAGACAGGTTTCAGGACAAGATCCACGAAAAGGAAAGCAAAAGAAATTTCGAGAATGAAATTCAGCAAGGAAGTCCTAAAAGAAAGGTAAAACAACCTAAAAATGTTGTAAAAGACAAGGAAACAGATACCTCAAAAGAAGATAATAAATCCCCTCTTGTATCCGGCGATGAAAACAGTGCTTCTACTTCCTTTACGAACGATGAAACAACAGCTACAAATGATGAAACAACAGTTGGTGAGAGAATTTCTGTACCAAAAAGCGTAAAAAAAGAGAATATCTTTCCTCAAAGGTCAAATGAAAATTTCTTTGAAGAACAAAAAGCCGAGCTTTTAAAGAAAAGAAAAATGGCTGAAAAGGTCAGAAAAGAGTTAAGAACGGAAGGAAAGTATAGTCAAAATGAAGAAGTCTACGATCCTTTAGGAAAAGACCTTGATAATGATGGGATCGTCGACAGGTATGACAATGACTTTAAGGACAGCGACTATTTTGAATCGACTTATGATGTGGAAGATAATCTTCATACCAAAGAAACAGAAAACTCCTCTCGAAATCACAATGCTCAAAAGAAGCGGTATAAACGAAAAAACTACTCGGATAAGCTCTATACAAGGAAAAAGGAAGATAATACCGCAGACGATAAGACGGAAGGGAAAAAAAGTCTTCCAAAAGAGATGATTCAGGACAGAGAAAAAGAAAAAAACCTGCGAAGGTATCCGTTCTGTCAGGCTTAGCAAAAAGGAAGTGAAGCGGTAAGTGATTACTTATCCCATGGCAGTGATGAAAAATCAGGGTGTGGAAACAGGAGAAAAAGATTGCAGACGGCAATTCAAAAAATTACTTCATGGGATAAAAACTATGCCGATAAGAAAAAAGGCTAAAAAAAGCTATAACCTAAGCAAAAAAGATTACAAGATACGAAAGCGTAAATCCAAGTTGGAGTTTCGGGAAGCCAAAGAGGAATTAAAGAAAACAAAGGAATATAAGCAAGCAAATGCCTTTAAGAAGTTTCAAAAGAAAAAGCAGATGAAATCCGCTATTGGAAAACGAAATAAATCAAGGCTTAGAGATCGTATCAAAGAAAGTCTGATCGGAACACTGAAAAGCTCAAAAGAAATGCTGATACGAAAAGCAAAGGGACTTATGATGATTGTCATAGGTCTTATTATTTTGGGGACTTTTATCATTCAATTTGCAGGCACCTCCATGACCGGAATGATAAATTCTACAAGCGGCGTATTAACTACAACCTATCTTTCCGACCAAAATGTACTAAGTGAAATCAATCAACAGTTTTCGGGATTGGAAGAAGGTCTGCAAGATGAAATCAGTTCCGTAGAGTCCAATTATCCCGGCTATGATGAATATCTCATAGAAAAAGAGGGAGAAATCGGACATAACACCCATGAGCTTTTATCCTATATCACTTCAAGATGTGGAGAAATTAAGGATTCAAAGGAAGTTCAAAGTATCATCCATGACCTTTTTACAAAGATGTATGATTTATCTTATCGGGAAGAAATTGAAATCCGATACAGGACAGTTACGGAAACATATACCGATGAAGATGGCAATGAGCATACCGAAAGTCATGAAGAAGCTTATGAGTATAAGAAGCTCATAGTAACTCTGAAAAAAAGAGAAATGGACAGTGTTGTAAGAGAAATCTTTGCAGAGTATCCCGATAATGTTCTTCACTATGAAGCCTTGCTTGCCTCTAAAAGGAAATATGGAAACTGTCTTTGGAAGCGAAACGGAAATTTATCGGAGATTGTAGACAATCCCGACTTTTCAAATCCGGGAATTGCCTTTGACGATATAACGGTGAAGGCACTGTTTAACGAAGCGGAAAAGCATATCGGAAAGAGATATGTTTTTGGGGCGAACGGGCCGAATAACTTCGACTGTTCGTCCTTTGTGTGCTGGAGCTTTACCCACTCGGGAGTAAAAAAATATGCCACGAACAACCGCTTGGGGAATTTACAAAACTTACTGCAATTCCGTATCACCATCGGAAGCAAAGGCGGGAGATATTATCTTCTTTAAGAATACCTACGACAGCGGCTCCCCTATTTCTCATGTCGGCATTTATGCAGGAAACGGAATGATGATTCATGCAGGAGATCCGATTCGCTTTGTCAGTATCAATACACCTTACTGGAGGAGCATTTCTATGGCTTCGGCAGAGTTAAGTAAAGAAAGGACGGTAAAATGTGAAAAAGAACTTACAGCAGTGAAAAACAAAATTCAAAAAGTTAAAAGGATAAAAAGGCTCTGATTGATGAAGAATTGGAGCCTTTATTGATTCGTGAAGAAGAACTTGAAAATGAGGAGATTATTGCCATATGCAGAAAAAACAATATCACAATTACAGATTTAATGGCAAAGGTTAAAGAGGAACAAACGGAAATAAAAAAAGGAGAAAAAAATCATGAGAACAGTTATGAAAAAATAAAGGTATTTACAAGGTTAATGACAGCGTTACTTCTTGCTGTTACGGTCATTATGGCAGCTACCCATCGGTAGCCTATGCACAGATTGATGAAAAAAAGAAGCAGCACAGGAAACACTAAAAGAAGAACCGAAAAACCGGAAATTACAGTTATTAAAAAGGAAGAAGAAAAAGAAGTGCGTTATCCCAACAAATTGACTGCAAAAGAGCCGGAGAATTTAAAGCAAAAAATGGCTTCAAACGGAGAAACAACCAATACCAATAAAGGGCTTCCGACCGAGCCTACCAAATCAAGGGCAAGTGTTACGGAGAATGTAAATAATGCCAATCAGGAGTATTCCATTCATCATGGAGATAGTAGTGATAACAAAGAAACGGATAAATATTACTGCGGATGCCAGACAGTTTATTACCTTTCAGACCAAGAACGGAAAGACCTTTCACCTCATCATCAATCATGATGAACAGGGAGAAAATGTTATGTTCTTACCGAAGTTTCGGAAGATGATTTGCTTAATATGGTAGAAATCAAGGAAAAAAACCAGAAAGAAGTGGTCAAGGAAGAACTCATAAAGGGACGAACCGAAAGAAGAAGCAAAGCCTGAAAAAAAGGAAGAAAAAAACAGCACTGGAACATATATCCTGCTTGCTCTTGTAACTTTGGGGGCATTGGGAGCAGGATATTATTTTAAGGTGGCAAAAAAGAAAGAAGATAAGGAACTGGAAGCCTTTGAGGAAGATGATGATTTTTTCTCGGAAGCGGAAGGTAGTGAAGAAACGGAAAATGAAGAAGTTGAAAATCAGGAGACGGAAGATGAAACAGATGACAGTGAAGATGAATTAGAAGAATAATTCTTCACGAAAAACATATAATATTCAGAACATAACACAGGGCGGAAGAATCACAACTTTCGCCCTATTTTACTGAAAACAAGGAGGAAAAACGATATGGAACTTGTGATAGCAGAAAAACCGAGTGTTGCCCTATCAATAGCCAAAGTGATTGGGGCAAAGAATAAAAAAGATGGATATTATGAGGGAAACGGATACAGGGTAAGCTGGTGCGTGGGACATTTAATACAAATGGCAAATCCCGATTCTTATGATGAAAAGTATGCAAAATGGAATATTGACGACTTGCCGATTATTCCAAGTGAATATCAGTATGATGTGGCAAAGGCGACAAAAAAGCAGTTTAACACCCTGAAAAAGCTGATGAATGATAAGGAGATTGATACAGTTATCAATGCCTGTGATGCAGGACGGGAGGGAGAAGCAATCTTCAGACTTGTATATCTTCAAGCAAACTGCAAAAAGAAGATGAAAAGGCTTTGGATTTCATCAATGGAAGATTCTGCAATTAAAGAAGGCTTTGATAATCTAAAAGACGGAAAAGACTATGACAATCTCTTTGAATCGGCTCAAGCAAGAGCAATCGCCGACTGGCTTGTCGGAATGAATATCAGCAGGCTTTATTCCTGCTTGTATAAGCAAAATTATAGTGTTGGCAGAGTTCAGACACCGACTCTTGCCATGATTGTAAAAAGAGATTACGAGATAACTAATTTTAAGAAAGATAAATACTACACAGTGGAGCTATCTATGAACGGCTTTATACTTTCGACTGAGCGAATTGATGATGAGGTTGCTGCTGAACAGCTAATCAATTTAGTTGGCGATAAGATTGAAATCACTGATGTTATCCAAAAAGAGAAAATTACAAAGCCTGATTTACCATTTGACCTTACGACACTTCAAAGAGAGTGCAATAAGTATTTTGGATATAGTGCCAAGCAGACACTTGATTATGCCCAAAGCCTTTATGAGAAAAAGCTCATCACCTATCCAAGAACAGACAGCAGATGTTTAACAGAGGATATGATTGTAAGTACGGTCAATAACATTTTGGGTAAAAATGACTTTGATACAGAGCGTATTAAGGTAGTATTTGATTCTAAAAAGGTTACTGATCATCACGCTATTATTCCGACAGTAAGCTCACTGAGTGAAGCTTTATCGGGCATTCCTGAGAGTGAAAGCAAAGGTATATAGCTTATTTCTAATAAACTTCACGCAAGTGTAGGTTATCCATTAGTGGAAAGCACAACAAAGATTATAGCTGAATTTGACGGTTTTGAATTTACAAGTTCAGGTAAGGTAATTAAGGATGAAGGCTTTAGCAAATACCTTAAAGAATACAAGTCTAAGAAGAATGAGGACACAGAGCTTCCTAATGTAAGTGTTGATGATGTTTTTAAGCATTGAAAAATAAAGAGATTAAAGAAAAATTTACCCAACCTCCCAAGCACTTTACTGAAGATACGCTTCTAAAGTCTATGGAGATCGCAGGAAATGACGCACTTGAAAAAGGTGTAGAAGTGGAAAGAAAAGGTCTTGGCACACCTGCAACAAGGGCAGGAATTATTGAAAATCTAATCTTTAAGGGCTTTGTAGAAAGGGATAAGAAAAATCTTGTAGCCACGCATAAAGGGATTAGCCTTGTAACAATAGTATCCGATACCTTTAAATCAGCAGAAACAACAGCAAAATGGGAAATGGAATTATCGGATATTGCTCAGGGAAAATCTTCAAAGGAAGAATTTTTAGAAGCGATTGAAAATGAGCTAAAAGAGGCTGTTCTGATATACGCAAAGTAAGAGGCAACTAATTTCAGAGTGGAAAAAATCCTCTAAAAATGCTATAATATAAGCAATTTATTTGTAATTGTTAGGAGAATTAAGATGGCAATAAAAAAATCAAGATTATATAAAAAAATTTAATCAGAGAGTTGATTTCTTTGCCAAGTGAAACAGAATGGGTTGAATTTAAGCATAATAACGATGAACCTCAGATGATAGGTGAGTATATTTCTGCTTTGGGCAATTCTGCAACTTTATGGGGAAGACCTAAAGCATATTTACTCTGGGGTATTGATGATAATACACATAAAATTGTAGGAACTACATTTGATTATAGGGAGAGTAAAAAAGGTTCGGAAGAACTTGAAGCATGGTTATCTCGAATGACAAATCCAAGAATAGACTTCAGATTTTATAAAACAGAAATTGAGGATAAAAATGTAGTATTACTCGAAATTCCATGTGCAGAAAAGCAGCCAATTAAGTTTTCAGGTGAAGAGTATATTAGAATTGGAACAAATAAGAAGAAGTTGAAAGAATATCCTGATAAAGAGAGATCTCTATGGGCAGCTTTTGATACAACTCCGTTTGAATTAAGAAATGCAAAAGATAATATTTCGTTTCATGAGGTGTTAGATGTACTGAATGTAGCGGGATATTATGAAAAGATGGGGTTTACATTACCACAAAATAACAATAAAATATTGGATGATTTTACTAATGAAAAAGTTTATAAAAAGAAATGATTCCGGAAGCTATGATATTACTAATTTAGGAGCATTACTTATTTCAAAAGATTTTAAAGAATTTTGAGAGTTTAGCTCATAAATCTATAAGAGTAATTTGGTATAAAGAGAACAATAGACTTGACACGATACGGGAAAAAGTATTTAGTGAAGGTTATGCTATTTCATATGAGGAAATTGTAGATTATGTTTTGACTGTCATTCCACAGGAAGAGATAATTGAAGACTCTATAAGAAAAACTAAGTTGGGTTATCCGGAGATAGCCATTCGTGAGTTAATTGCCAATATCATGATTCATCAAGCTATTGAACAAAAAGGACAAAGTCCTATGGTTGAGTTATTCAAAGATAGGGATAGAATTTTCAAATGCAGGTTCGCCATTGGTTTCGATAGACCGCATTGTTGATACAGTTCCGATTTCAAGAAATGAAAATCTTGCAGGATTTATGCACAAATGTGGGATTTGTGAAGAAAGAGGAAGTGGTTTTGATAAGATAGTATATGCGACAAGTAAGAATTCTATGCTTGCTCCTAAAATCGAAAATCAAAGTGATAAATTCACAAAAGTAACTCTCTATTTGAAAGCTCCTTTTGACTTGATTAGTAAAGAAGATAGAATAAGAACTTGTTATATGCAGGCTTGCTTTGTCTATGTCAATGGAGAGAGCATAACGAATAATTCGCTCAGAGAATTATTTGATATAAGTGATAAAGATAAATATAAAGCATCGAGGATAATTAAAGATACATTAGAAGCCAAACTTATTAAGCCAGTTGATGAAAATACAGCTCCGAGATATATGAAGTATATTCCTTTTTGGGCTTGATTTAAGTTGCAGTAAGTTGCAAAATCGTGATTTATGCAGTATGAATGGGAGATAAAACCCAGTAAAAATAAGGATTTTTAGTAAGTCAAAACAGAAAAATTAAGTTGCAGTAAGTTGCAGCACATAGAATTTAAAAGGTGATTAGAGTAAAATCTAACCACCTTTTTGTTTATAAAAAGAAGGAGGTAAAAATGCGAATAAATGATTTTCATAACTTTTTGGAGCTTGAAAAACAAGATGTGCTTCAAAGTGAAGCAGAATATCTGAAGCTACTAAAGGTTGTCGGAAACAATCAGAGATATGACTTTAGAAGTCAGCTTAGTATCTATGATAGAAATCCTGAAAGCGACAGCCTGTGCCAAGTTCGATTACTGGAGGAACACTTTAACCGAACCGTTATGCGAGGTCAAAAGAGTATCCCCATTTTAGAGGACTACGGCACATATAAGAAAAGTGGACTATATCTTTGATATAGGTCAGACTGTTTCAAGAAATAGGGATGTCAATGAGGTCAATCTTTGGAGATTTGATAAGGAAGTTCATAGAGATGTCTTAAAGAAATGATAGAAAACGAAGGTTATGAGGAAAGAAAGCACCTTAGAAAATATCTTTTCTTTAAAGCAGACTTTACGGTGATGAAAAGATAGATAGCCTTATGAATGAGCTTAGAATAGCAGATGAGGATAGAATATCTTTTACCAAGTTTGTGAGGGACTCAATAAGCTATGCAGTTGCCTCAAGATTTAAGGCAGATTATCCGATAGATAACGAACTTTTAAGAGAGAATTTTCAAAGACTTGACAGCATTTCCCTTATGAGCTTGGGTGAAACCGTATCGGATATTAGCGGAAAGATTATTGATGCAACCATTCAGAAAAGTAAAGAGCTTGATAAAGAGGTTTTAAGAGGTAAAGAAGCAGGATATAATAAGATTAGAGAAGAAATTGAGGAGGTAGAAGAAAATGTACTTCGACGAGATGATCAGAAAAGAAATGAAAACGAGCGAGTTCTCCGAAATGGAGAGTACGGACGAGATAATAGAGAAAATCAGGGAGAATACGCTAAACAGCTTGGAGGAACAGACGGACTTCATGAAAGAATTCCCGAATCCGACTTACGCAGTGATGAGGCTCACTTACCTTTCACAGAGCGAGGAGCAGAGTCACTTCGAGATGTTGGTAGACCTTTACAAGGAGAAGAAGCTGACAGGACACCTGATGGATATTCAGAAACAAGCGATAGAATTTATGAGAACAGAGAAGCCGAAGCTGATGGCAGCTTGGAAGATAGAGGGCGAGAACAATCCGCAGTATGGGGCAATGATTTCAGCCTTAAAAGAGATGACCATCAAGGAAGTGGTAGAAATCTAAAAGAAAATACTGAAGCAGAGATAAGAGAAGCTGATAAGGCTTCTTTTTCTTTGACTAAAAAATTCTTATGGACAGATGAGGCTTACTATTCCTCTTAATCAGAAGGATATAGACACTATCCTTATTAACGGAGGAAATCACGATAGCGGTAGGCTTCCTGTTATCGCAGAGTTTTCTAAAGGAAAGAGCAATGAAGAATTGGGAGAATACCTCAAAGATACCTTTAGGGGTGGAAATGGATTTTACATTGACGAAAGAGAAGTATCTTCCTGGTATTCGGATAAAGGAATTCATTTAGCTTACGGGACTTCTGCAAGAGAGGATAATACACAAATTTTAAGCTGGCGTGATGCAGCAAGTAGGATAAATGAACTTCTTGACAGAGGTGAGTTTGCTACAAATGTAGAACTTTTAGAGGCACAGGACTATGAAAGGGATAGAATTTCAGAATCCTTATGGTATCTAACGCACGATTTAAGCGAAGAAGGAATAGAGCAAGGATATTTCAACTCTTTTGAAAGAGGTGGTGGCTTTCCAGAAGAAACGAAAAGATTGTCTGAAGCGTTAAAAAATCCTGAATATCTGAAAGAAACAATCAAAGAATATAGTAGGTTTTTAGAAGGATACAAAGAAAACAGAGATGTACTAAGGTTTCATTATCACAAGGTTGATAGCCTTTATCAAAGACTCAAGGAGCTTGAACTTCCGAGAAAGGAATATACCTCTAATCTTACCGAACTTCCAAAGGTACAAGGATTTATTACAGAAGATGAAGTCCTTGCTACGATTTCAAGAGGAAGTGGAGTCGATAAAGGAAAAGAGCGAATTATTAAGTTTTTCAAAGAAAATCATACCTTGCAGGAAAAAGCGAATTTCCTAAAAGATGAATATGGAATTGGCGGAGGCTCTCATGCTGTTTCAGGCGAAAGAGGAAGTGGAGAATGGCACGATGCAAAGGGACTTAAATTACAGAAGAATCATTGTAACGATGTATTTCTTACTTGGTCAAATGTAGCAAAGCATATAGATGAGCTGCTTTCTAAGAATCTTTATCTTGAAGAAAAGGACATTGAAAGAAAGGCAGAGATAGAAGAACAAAAAGAGCCAAGTTATTATTCTAAAGATGATCCAAATAATCTAATGACAGATGAAATGATTGAGAGAGTGCCTGAGCTTTATGCACAGGAAGATGTAGCATAGCAGACAAAACAGGTTCATGCAGCATATATCATTCCATTTAGAAGCAACTGGACTTGGTATATGACGGAGTACGATAGAGAAAGCAAAGACGCTTTTGGACTTGTTTTAGGAATTGAACCTGAATGGGGATATTTTAATCTTGATGAACTAAAGGAATTAAATGCCCAAAGGCTTGTTTTAGAGGATTTCCCAAAGACCTTTAGAGAACTGAAAGATAGTGAACTTAAAAAAGCAGATGGATGAGCAGGAGCTTCAGCATGTTTTTAACGGAGAACTTAGCTTTGAGGACAATATTGCAGAGCTTGAAGCACCTGAAGAAGTAGAAGAAAGAATACAAGAAGAACCTTTTCAGGCTACCTTATTAGATTATCTAAAGGAAAAAGAAGAAGTGAGAGCTTAACGAAAAAGAGGACAGCCCTTTAGATGAGTTTGCAGTTCAAGAAGGCGATACCGTCTATTTTTAATCATGAGGGAGTACAAAGTAAGGAGATTTCTAAAAATCAAATCACAGGAAGAAATGATTTGTGGCTTGATCACTGCAAAGGCAAGGTAATCATCAAATACCGATTGTATCCTTTACTGATAATGAGGATTTATTAAGACAAGTAAGTCTTGAAAGACCTGAATTTATCATCGGCGATGAAGTGAAATATAAGGGAAAAGACTATACCATCACAAGATTTGATGATATGGGAAATAACCTAAACACAGTAACGGTTAAGGATAATACCGAATATCTTGGAGGTATGATTACAGGCTCCGATGTAATTCCTTATCGTAAGGAAAGTGAGCTTGATAAAATCTTTGAAAATCTGACTTATATAAAATCCGAAAAGACTTTTGAGGAAGCAGAGATAAAGAAAAATCAGGCTCACAATTTCAAGATTACAGAAGAAACGCTTCCTTCAAAGTTATCTCCAAGTGAGAGGTTAAACAATAATCTTGAAGCAATCTCTATGCTTAACAGAGTGGGAAGCGGAGAACGAGAGCTTGATATTACAGCTCAGGAAGTTTTAGCGAAATATGTTGGTTGGGGTGGACTTGCTGATGTCTTTGATGAAAGTAAGGATGGACAGTGGAAAGAGGCAAGAGCTTTCTTAAAGGAAAATCTATCGTCATCAGAATATGAAGCTGCAAGAGAATCAACCTTAACGAGCTTTTACACACCGAAAACCGTTATTGATGGCGTATATAAGACACTTTCAGGTATGGGATTTAAACAGGGCAATATCCTTGAACCGTCAATGGGTGTTGGGAACTTTATCGGTAATCTACCTGATGAAATGAATAAGTCAAAATTTTATGGTGTGGAACTTGATTCGGTAAGCGGGCGTATTGGAAAGCTGCTATACCCTGAAAGTGATATACAGGTTAAGGGACTTGAAGAAACGGGATTTTCCAACAACTTCTTTGATATCGCAATCGGAAATGTTCCATTTGGAGAGTATAAGGTAAATGACAGGGAATACAATCGTAATAACTTTCTTATTCACGACTACTTCTTTGCAAAATCCATTGATAAGGTTAGAAATGGTGGCGTTATCGCCTTTATCACATCTTCAGGAACGATGGATAAAAAAGACGAAAGTGTTAGACGCTATCTTGCAGCAAGAGCCGAATTTTTAGGAGCAATAAGGCTTCCAAACGATACCTTTAAGGGCGTAGCCGGCACAGAATTACTTCAGATATTATCTTCTTAAAGAAAAGAGATAGTGTATTAGAGCGAGATGAGGGACTGGATACACCTTTGCGGAAGATGAAAATGGACTTTCATATAACAAATACTTTGTCGATCGTCCTGAGCAGGTGCTTGGTTCTATGCGTGAAGTTAGCGGAAGGTTTGGGGAAAACTCTAACTTGTGAACCGATAGCTTTTTAGGTACAGAGATAAATATAGCTTCGTTAAAGGACAGACTTGAAATTGCAGGAGAAAGAATTTCAAAAGAAGCCAAGTATGAAGAAATAGAAAGCTACTTGATGATGAAATAACCTCTATCCCTGCAACTGATGATGTAAAGAACTTTTCTTATACCTTAATTGATGATGAAGTCTATTACAGAGAAAACTCACTTTTTATCAAAAAGGAAGTATCAGACAAGAATAAAGAAAAAATCAAGGATTATCTTGAGCTGAATGTTGCCTTAAAAGATGTAATTTACAAGCAGAAAGAAGATTTTAGCGAGGAAGAAATCAAAAGCTTCACAGGAAAAACTAAATGAAATTTATGACAGCTTTTCTAGAAGCATGGATATGTCAATAATTTAAGCAATACCAGAGCCTTAAAAGAGGATAGCAACTTCCCGCTTGTTTCCTCCATAGAAATCCTTGATGAAGAAGAAAATTTCAAGGCAAAGGGAGATATTTTCTCCAAAAGAACCATTACAAAAGCCAAAGTCATAGACCATGTGGATACTTCTTTAGAAGCTCTTGTTTTATCGGTATCTGAAAAAGGCTATGTGGACTTTGACTATATGGGAAGTCTTACAGGAAAAGACAGACCGACCTTAATTGAGGAGCTTCAAGGGGAAATCTACCTAAATATTAGAGAAGAACAAAACTTTTACAGACCGCTTTCCTTTAACCTCGAAGATGGAGATTTACCTTTTGCCTGTGCAAATGGAAGTAATTCATATAAATATGGCTATGTAACAAAGGATGAATATTTAAGTGGAAATATCAGGGACAAGATTGCCATTGTAGATAGCTACCTTGCAAAGCTCAGACAAACGGAAGAGAACTCCCTCATCTTGGCTATGAAGAAAATGGAAAAGAAAAAGAACTGATAAGCTATGAAATGAACCGTTTGGAATACCAAAAGGCAGAGCTTACAAAAGTTCTTCAAAAGGATTGGAGGCAAGTGAAATCAATGTGCGTCTTGGTGCAACTTGGATACCGATTAAAGATATTGAAATTCATCTTTGAAACGCTTAAAAACTCAGGGTTATGCAAGATGGGATATAAGGTTAAGTTTTCAAACCTTACAAAGCGAATGGAATGTAGAAGGAAAAAAGCAGGGACAGAGGAAATGACCTTGCTGAAATGACCTTTGGAACATCAAAGAGTGAAATGCCTATAAAGCTCATTGAAGATGCCTTAAATCTTAAAAGAAACAAGGTATTTGACCAGATTGTAAAATCGGATGAGCTCTAAAACTTCTGTCTTAAATAAAAAGAAACCATGCTTGCAGGACAAAAACAGGAACTATTAAAAGAAGAGTTTAAAAACTGGATATTTAACGATCGGGAGAGAAGAAACCGTCTTGTAAAAACTGTATAACGAGCGTTTTAACTCCATCCGCAACAGAAATATGACGGAAGTAATCTTTCTTTTGAGGAATGAATACGGAAATAGATTTAAGACCTCATCAAAAGAAATACCATAACAAGAAGCCTTTATGGAGAAATACCTTACTTGCCCATGTAGTAGGAAGTGGAAAGACCTTTGAAATGGTAGCTTCCGCAATGGAAAAGTAAAAAGGCTTGGAATGTGCAGTAAGTCCTTATTTGTTGTACCCAATCACTTAACAGGACAAATCGGTCGTGAGTTTATGCAGCTATATCCATCGGCTAACATTATGGTGGCTGATAAAAAAAGACTTTGAGCCGAAAAATAGAAAGAGATTTATTGGAAAGATTGCAACAGGGGAATATGATGCGGTTGTTATTGGGCATACGCAGTTTGAAAAAATCCCGATGAGTAAGGAATATCAGGAGAAGCATATCCAAGATCAGATTGATGAAATCATAAATTATGTAGAAGAATACAAGTATGACAGAAATCAGAACTTTACGGTAAAACAGCTTGAAAAGACAAAGAAAAAACTGGAAACAAGGCTTGAGAAATTAAATGATGATTTTAAGAAAGACGATGTGATTACCTTTGAGGAACTGGGAGTTGATAAGCTCTTTGTTGACGAGGCACATGGTTTTAAGAACCTTTATCTCTATACCAAAATGAGAAATGTTGCAGGTATAGGGCAATCTGAAGCCTTTAAGTCCTCCGATATGTTTATGAAATGCAGATATATGGATGAAATGACAGGTGGCAAAGGCGTGGTCTTTGCCACAGGAACACCTGTAAGTAACTCAATGACAGAGCTTTATACCATGCAAAGGTATCTTCAGTATGAGAGCCTTAAAAAGAATGGACTGGAGCATTTTGACTCTTGGGCTTCTACTTTTGGAGAAACACAAAGCTCCTTTGAACTATCTCCTGAAGGTACAGGATATAGGGTGAAAACGAGATTTTCAAAGTTCTATAACTTGCCTGAACTTATGTCTATGTTTAAGGAAGTTGCTGATATTCAGACTGCGGATATGCTAAATCTTCCTACACCTGAAGCTAAATATGAGGTTATTAAGACAGAGCCTTCTGAAGAACAAAGGAAATTCTAAGAGCCTTTCTAAAAGAGCAGATGATGTTAGAAATAGGGTTGTAGAGCCAGATGAAGATAATATGCTAGAATTACCAATGACGGTAAGAAACTTGCCTTGGATCGACGTTTAATCAATCCACTGCTTCCGGATAATCCTGACAGCAAGGTCAATGTGTGCGTGAAAAATGTCTTTGCCATTTGGGATAAGACAAAAGAAAACAGAGTCAACACAGCTACTTTTTCTGATATGTCCACTCCAAAAGGAGATGGAGAATTTAACATCTATGATGATATTGAGAAAAACTTGTAGCTATGGGAATACCGAAAGAAGAAATTGCCTTTTATACATGAAGCGAATACCGATAAGCAAAAAGATGAACTCTTTGCGAAAGTAAGAAAAGAGCGAAGTTCGTATTTTAATGGGTTCAACGCATAAGATGGGAGCCGGAACAGATGTGCAAAACAAGCTGATTGCTTTGCATGACCTCGATGTGCCTTGGCGTCCTGCCGACCTTGAACAGCGTGCAGGAAGAATCGTAAGACAGGGAAACGAAAATGAGAAAGTAAATATTTATCGTTATGTTACAGAAAACACATTTGATGCGTATTTATGGCAGACAATAGAGAATAAGCAAGTTTATTTCTCAGATTATGACCAACAAGACTCCTGTTCGTGTGGCGGAAGATGTGGACAGCTCCCATAACTATGCAGAAATTAAAGCTCTTGCCACAGGTGATCAAGAAGATTAAAGAGAGATGGACTTGGATAATGAGGTTGCAGAACTAAAAATGCTTGAAGCAAACTATAAGTCTAACCGTTACAGATTAGAGGATAAGGTGGCGAAAAACTATCCTGAAGAAATCAGCAAGAACGGAAAAAGCTCATAGAAGCTGTTAAGAAAGATATAGCAAGTGTAGAACCTAAAGCGGAAAGTGAGAAAGAGTTTACTTCCATTATCATTTTGGGTGAGAAGATTACCGATAAGAAATTAGCCGGAGAAAGACTGTTGAAGCTATTTCAAAGGTTAAAATCAATGAAAAGTAAGGTTATAGGAAAGTATAGAAATATGGATTTAAAAGTAGCTATAACTTCTTTACCAATGAGCATAATTTCCAGCAAACGGTTCTGCAAAGCATTCAGGAGACTTGGAACAAGTGCGGACGGTAATATTACAAGACTTGATAACGCTCTTGAGAAAATGCCTGAGAAATTAAATAGGCTTGAAGAAAAACTTATCAGCACAAAGGAACAACTGAAAATGCCAAAGAAGAACTCAAAAAGCCTTTTTGAAAAAGCTGATGAGCTGAAAACTAAGGTATTAAGACTTGCGGAACTGAATAAAGCTTCTCGATATGGGAGAAGTGGAAGAAAAGAGAAATGACAATCCCCTTTGTGGAAGATATAAAACGAGCGATTATTGACTTCTGTAACAGAGTATGAAAAAAACCACAGCTACGATGAATTTGACACGCTGTATCCTGATTTAAAGCATATCGGGATTGCCTATACCAATACACCGGATGAAAGGCATGGGATTCAGTACGAACTGAACTTAGAGGATAAGACATGGACACAGTACATTGATGATACTCCAATCAAAACTGAGAGTTTTGATTATGAAAACAAGGGAGAAAACGAAACTCTAAGAAATATGAAAAATGAGATTGAGTTATCCTCTTTTGAAGATTTGATCTATGTTGATTCCGAAGATTTAAGGGCAGCACTCGGACTTGACATTGATGATGAGGGAAATTTCTATGATCCGCTTGCAAAAGATCTTGACAATGACGGGATTCCCGACAGATATGACAATGATTTCCGGGACAGTGATTACTTTGAATCAACCTATGATGTGGAAGATAATCTTCATACAAAAGAGGAAACTTCTCAAAGAACGGAAGATAAACCGTCTATTTTAAGACAGATCAGAGCTTATCAAAGTGAAAGCAAAACGGAAGAGAAACAAACTACAAAAGAACAGGAATATGCAAGATAAGGGAGCGAACAGCTCCCTTTTACCATGAAAGGAGATATAAAAACATGGATTACAAAACAATAAGGGATAGAATTGAAGATATGGCAAAGGATAACCATAAGGACTTCGTAAAAGCGGTTATCAGTATGGAGAAAAGGTATTAATGATGAAAGTGCCTTGGATAAGCTATATGATGCCTATATGGCTAATGACACCATCAATCTGCTTCATGAAGATTTCGATTATATGATTGAAGATTTAAGAGAACAGGGACAGATAAAAGACCTTCCCTATATTCAGGGGAAAAAAGATGACCTTATCAATATCGTCGGAAATGTTGTTGGAGAGGTCGATGTAGTTGAAAGGGAAAAATAAGGACGGAGAAGCCTTTAAGGTGTGCAAAATTTCTCTGTTGTGTCCAAAGATGATGAGGAAATAAGGTATATCATAATTGCTCCGCTTATGGAGAAAAGAGTGATATTCAAAGGACTTTAAACAGGGAGATTTTGTGAAACTCTTTGGTCAAAATCAGAACTTCTATGATGATAACGGCAAGGAACACAGCAATGTAAGAATATTATCCTCAAAAGCTCTTAAAAGGCAAAAAGAACAGATGAAAGGACAGGATAAGAGTCAAGAGATTACTAAATTGAAAAGCGAGATAGAAGAAAGAAAAAAGACTTATTTTATGCAGATTCTTGGGAACAATCAGGACAGATTAGAGCAGATATTGAAAAAATGAAAGCTAAGTTAAATACCTTGCTCAATTCTGAAAAAGGGAAAGAAAACGATAAAAAATCCATACTTGGTGCTATCAAAGAATATCAGGCGGAAGATAAGGAAAAGCCTAAAGAAAGTAAAGAAAAAAAGCAAAGGAAACGGAGATAAATTTATGTCGGTGCGGTCTTCGGATTGCACCAGCTCTTTTGTTGCTCAAAAAGGAGATAAAGATTATCTCTCCATCTCCTTACCCATATAAATTCCATAGTTCTTTCGTATCTGATAAAGCTCGTCCATAGTCGATTTTGAGGAAGAATACTCCTGCATAAGAGTATTCTTTTTTTCTTGCAATTTATCAAGCTCAGATAAAATATCCCTTGAATTTGGGAGTTTGGAATAAGTCTTTTTAAGTTCAGAAAGAGCATTTTCATAGAGGGTAATCTGAGCTTTGTATTCCTCGAAAAATGCCCTATCAGACGGATTCGCCTTATATTCCTTGTAATAGGCACGATATTTTTTGACAATATGAACTTGCTCCATCGTAGTGGATAACTGTTCCATTTCCTTATCAATCGCTTTGATTTTATCCTGTAAATTTTGTCTTTCATCAGCACTTTTCTTGATAAATTCATCAAGTTGCTGAACGGATTTTATGCCATGTTCTCTGATAAAGATAACGGATTCTGCCATTGTATTCAGATTATGTTTCGTCGCCCAGTATTCATAGCCTTTGCTTTCCTTTACCTTCACATTGGTATTCATATCAATAACATTTCCAATGCGTTTTTTAACGGTAGGCGTCTTAATAAACTCTCTTTCAGCTATTCGTTCTTTTAATCGTTCCTCCGTATAATCTTCGCCAATCGTCTTAGCTCTTGTAAATCTGGGCTTATCTTTCGGCTTAAAAAGCGATATGTTTGCCATACTTAATTTCATAGCCAAGTTCAGTCATTTTCTTTAAAAAATTCGTCCCAATCCTTAGACTGTTTTATCATGCGATCGATGTCAAATTGAAGTCTATTTTTTTCCAAAGAAGTACCTCTCTTTGCCTGTTCATTTTCATACCAAGACTTTCCGTTCGTCCTATATTTTTTTCTTAAAAGCTTTCGTAGTGTTCATCAATGACGGAAAGGTTGTTTTCTTTGCATAGCTTATCACTCTGGTAACGGATCTTATGATAGCTTTTCTTATTGGATTGATAGCACTTGCCGGTAACCATATTTACATTATTGAATATTATGTGATTATGGATATGTCCCTTATCTATGTGTGTAGATAAGACAAACTCATACTCATCTTTTAATATCTTTTTACATAACTCAAGCCCAATTCTGTGTGCCATTTCAGGTGTAGCTTCTCCCGGTAAAAAGGATTGAATTAGATGTCTTGCAAGGACAGTTCCTTTTGTTCCTGCACTTTCCCTTGTCCTTAAAAACTGGGTATGAGCAGTTGACTGATGGCATTTATTGGTACTGACTAAAAGCTGCTCATCTGTTTTTTCCCCATTAACGATGTAATCAATGGCAAGATGAAGGGTTGATTTTTATAGGGTGTATTTTTTGTAATAGCCATAAAAAACTAATCACCTCTGGAAGTCCTGTTAAGAAGCAGAGAATGGATTTGCCACAACTCTTTTGAGAAATGTTCAATCTCTTTTTTCATATCATTGATGTCCTCTTTGTAGATAATACCGGTCGAATTTACTCGCTTTGCAATCTGATTGATATTATTTGTAGCGTTGGAAAGCAAGCCCTGTAAATCTCGAAACGGCTCTAAATCTATCTGATAAATTTCCTTTTTCCAAAAACACATTTGCGGATAAAGTGGCTCATATTTCTGCACCTTGCAAGTTTTCTTTTTTCCTCAAAAAGAGCTTTTTCTTCTTTGGTCAACTTAATTTCAAGTCGTTCATTTCGTATCCTATTTGCCATAGATAGTTCCTCCTGTATATGAATTTCGGGGTCTTAGGGTCTCCTAATCAAGCTAAAAATTGATAAAAAAAGAAGCAGATCCTAAAGGGCTGCTTCATCAAATTTTCCGTAAGTGTCCGTACACTTACTGTGCTTGCTACAAAAGTGTGATTAAGGTAGCAAGCATTAAGCGTGTATTTGATTTGTATTTTATATTATACCATATAAAAAGTAAAATATTACAATTTTTGTTCTTGCTTACATAGGAGCATTTGTTGCAATAAAGATACTTAAAAACATTTTGAAAAAGCAGGAGTGATTTAATAATAAATTTACTTAGGAGGAAAAAGCAATGGAGGGATAATCATGTCAAAAACTTATAGTTTCGGTTTTTACAGAACGATATAATTATCCTTTTTTTATGCTTGGACTTACTTTTGTATAGCAATATATCGCCATTATAAACATATAAATAGTCAATATAACAAATCAATAGTTTTCAAGTTAAGAGGACTTTTTACGCCAAAGTGTAGAAGTCCTCCTTTTTTATTCTCAAAAAGCAAACCACAGAAAAGGAAAAGGAGGATAACTAAGTGGCTAAAGAGTATTACCTTTATGTGAAAAGGAAAAAGCCGTACCTGTAAGCGAAGAAGAAAAAAACAAAAGCTTGAGGAAGAAGAACGAAAAATAAATGAAAGAAAAGATAGGATTTACCAAAATTATTTGAAGCGTAAAGCAAACGGCAAACAACAGGAATATGAGGAAAGGTATAACGCAAGGCGAGAACAGAAGAAGCAGGAGAAGCTAAGGGTTTGAAAAGGGTTGGGATACTTGTAAAGGGTTCAGACGATAATTTATAGGAGTGGTGATATATTGACTAAAAACTGAAAAAGTGATAATATAATTATTAAAGATAGTTAGATTATCAAAAATAAAAAAATGAGAGGGAAAAGTTAGATGTCTTATTGCTCTGATATAACAAAAATAGAATTTTAGAATGTGCTAAAGGGAATTTTTTTAAGCAAAGGATTCGAAAAATGCACAGGTAGCTGAAATTGCTAAATTAGCAAAAAGTAACTACAGGAGCTATTTATCGTCATTTCAAAAAAATAAGGAAGCATTATTTTTGCTCTAATTGAAGAGGAATATAATTACACATTAGATGTTGTTTCTGATGTTGAAAAAAAGGGTGAACAAAAAAACTATTAGGATAGACTCTGATTTAGTCGATGATGAAGCAATTATAGAAAAATTTATTCTTGGAAACAATGCTATTTGTTGATTATATGTATGCACATTTTGATAACTTTAAGCTGATTTTTGCGTGTAGCAAAGGGTCGCAAGTAGAAAACTTTATTGAGGATATTACTGAAAGATATACAGCTAAAAATATGAAGCTTATTCTTTTCAACGCTAAACAAGAGCAAATTATCACAGAGATTAAAGAGTTTGAAGTTCATGTCATTACAAAAGGCTATATTACATCTCTATGCGAGTGTATTCTTCATGATATACCGCATGATAATGTTGGCGAATATATTAGAAGCATTGTTGTTTTTCAATATTATGGTTGGCAAGGCTTAATGAAGAAAAACAACAAATAAAATCTTTTTCAAAGGGTTAGCGATAACTAATTGATCAGTCTGTTTTGTAGGGGGTGTTTTTCTTGAAAAGTAACAATAAAAATGTCATTTCAGAGTTGCTTAAATACGCTGATGGCGAGAAAAAACAATTATACAAATCAATTTTGTTAGCGACCATAGGGGAACTGTTTGGAATGATTCCTTTTTTAGCAATAGCAAAATTGATAGAAAAAATATATCAATCTGAAGTGTCATTTAGAACTGTATTGTGTTTTAACACTTATAGCTTTGTGTGGACAAGTTTTTAAAAAGGTATTTTTTTACTTTATATTCAACAATAACCTCACACAAAGCAACATTTCATATTTTTAAAAAAATATACGAAGTTTAGTAGCTGAAAAATGCTAAGAGTACCTATGGGTGTAATGATAGATACTCCTATAGGTAAATTTAAAAATTTAATTGTAGATACAGTGTCTAAGCTGGAAGATTCAATGGCTCATTTTTATGCCGGAGATAACATCAAGTATAGTATCTCCTGTTTTTATTTTTGGTTTTGATTTTTTTGCTTTGGACTATAGGATGGGGTTGGCTTCGTTACTTACCATTCCTTTAGGAATGCTTGGATATATAGGCATGATGAAGGATTATGAGTTTAGAAGCAAAACATATACTACAGCTCAAAATAATATGAATAGTACTTTGGTTGAATATATTAATGGGATTGAGGTTATAAAAAGCTTTTTAATCACAGTGCTTCTTCTTATGAAAAATTTACGAACGCAATTAACTTCTTTCATGATAGTACCCTTGCTTGGTGGAAGCAAAGTTGGTTATGGTCAGCATTTGTTCAAGCAGTTATGCCATCAACACTTTTAGGGACTTTGCCAGTTGGTGCATATCTGTATATGAATTCAAAAATATCGTTATCAAGCTTTATTGTGTGCATTATACTGCCAATAGGGTTTATTGCACATTTAATGAAAATCGGTAAATATTCTGAGCAATTCAACATGGTTAAGGCAAGCTTAGATGTAATAGAGGAATTTCTATCGAAAGAGGAACTTAAAAGACCAAAAGAGAAGGTAATCTTTGATGACACTCTTTATCGTTTTGAAAATGTTTCATTTGCATATGATAAGGAACTTGTGCTAAAAAATATCAACTTTGAATTAAAACCAAACACAGTAACCGCATTGGTAGGAAGTTCAGGTTCTGGAAAATCTACAATAGCAAAACTTATGGCTGGTTTTTGGGATCCAGTCCAATGGAAGTATCTATTATGGTGGAAAGAAAAATACCCGAAATTCCATTTGAACAGCTAACAAATGAGATAAGCTATGTTGCTCAAGATAATTTTTTTGTTTAATACAAGTATAAAAAGAAAATATAAAAATGGGAAAACCAACTGCAAGTGATGAGGAGGTTATTGAGGCGGCTAAAGCAGCATCTTGCCATGACTTTATTATGGAACTTGAAAATGGATATAACACAAAAGTCGGCGATGCAGGAGGTTCTTTGTCCGGTGGAGAAAGGCAAAGAATTACGATTGCAAGAGCAATGTTAAAACAATCTAAGGTAATAATTTTTAGATGAAGCAACTGCATTTGCAGATCCAGAAAAATGAATATCTCATTCAAAGTGCAATCAACAATCTTATTAAAGGAAAGACTCTTATAGTGGTTGCTCACAGGCTTTCTACTATTACAAATGCTGATACAATCCTTGTTATGAAAGACGGGGAAATTGTAGAGAATGGAACTCATGAAAACCTTGTAAAAAAAGATGGAGTATATGCTTCCTTGTGGAAAAATTATGTGGGCGGACAAGATAATGAAAAGGAGGCGATGTAAATGATTAGCATTGTAAAACGAATATTAAAAAGTATCAGGAAAGTATCAAAAAATGTAATCCTTGGTCTTATATTTAGTGGATTAAAATCATTTTTCGTTTCTTTGATGTTGTTGGCGGTTTTACTGATTATGATTAATCTTGAACAGTTGAATATGACTATTATTATGCAGGCAACAGCAATTGTCGTTGTGAGTATATTCGGCAGATTTATTTTTTTCAATATCTTTGTGATAGAAAAAATTAAGTGCAGCAGGTTATGAAAATTTTTAAGGATAAAAGGATTGAAATAGGGGAAAAACTGAAAAAAGCTCCAATGGGGTATTTTTCAGAAAAAAACTTAGGAACAATCCAAGCGGTTCTAACAACAACTATTTCCGACTTAGAGGGTATGGCGATGCTTGCGATGAACTTTATTGTAGGAGGTTTTTTCATGCCTTTAGTATGACGACCATGTTATTGATCTTTTGTTTTCCGGTAGGGATGGTATCTTTAATTGCAATCATCTTTTGGTATGGGCGTTCTTAAATTAATCGCAAAGAAAACCGAAAAAAATATTCTCCTATCATGCAAGACTCACAAGAAATGCTTGTTACTGATGCAATTGAGTATATTAGAGGAATTTCAGTACTTCGTTCTTTTTGAAAAAGGAACTGATGGAAAAATAAAGTTGAAAAAAAGCGTTTATTAGTAAATGTAAAGTTGATATTGAGGTTACTGAGGGTTCAGCTTATTTAATGAAACTATATGAAATGATTTTTTTAAAGTTGCGAGCTGTGTATTGGTGTTTGTTGCAGTAATTCTATATATGAAATCTCTGATTCCACTTTCCTATACTCTTATGTTTATAGTATCTGCTTTTTCTAATTTTTTTATGGAATTGGAGTTGGTTAATGATGGAGCATTTTTAAGCAGAATGCTCGCAACACAACTAATCGATTGGACTATGTTTCAGATATACCTTCGCTTGATGAGGGCGGAAAAAGAAATTGACTTGAATTCCTATGACATTGAATTGAAAGATGTTTGTTTTGGATATGGGGAAAGAGATTTTTGAAGAATATAAATTTGCAAAATAAAGTCGAATAGCAGTTTGGCTATTGTCGGTGCTTCAGGTTCCGGAAAGACAACCCTTTTGTAATATTATAGCAAGATTTTGGGATGTTAATAAAGGGGAAGTATTTATTGGAGGACATAATGTTAAGGACTTTACCTCTGAAAGCCTATTACAAAATATCAGTATGGTATTTCAGAAGGTTTATTTATTCAATGACACGATTGAAAACAATATAAAATTTGGAAATCCGAATGCTACACATGATGAGGTGGTGGAGGCTTGCAAGAAAGCTTGTTGCCACGATTTTATAACAAGCCTTAGTGATGGATACGACACTGTTGTTGGTGAGGGCGGTTCAACGTTGTCGGGAGGAGAAAAGCAAAGAATATCTATTGCAAGAGCAATCCTTAAAGATGCTCCAATTATTATTCTTGATGAAGCAACTTCAAGTGTAGATCCTGAAAACGAGCATATGTTAATTAGTGCAATTAATGAGTTAACAAAAAATAAAACTCTCATTAGCATTGCACATAGATTATCTACGGTAAGAGGAGCAGATCAAATTATTGTTATTGATAAAGGGGAAATTGTACAACAAGGAAACCATAAGGAACTAATTAGTCAAGATGGAGTATATAAACATTTCATTGAAATTAGAAAAAAATCTATTGGTTGGCAAATATAGGTGATGAAATGGAGAATGTAGTTATTGATTTTTGAGAATGTGAGCTTCAACTATGGGACACAAAAAGAAGGGTGTCTAAAGAATATAAATCTTAAAAAATTAAAGAAGGAGAATTTGTATTGCTTACTGGTCAGTCTGGTTCAGGAAAACAACTGTTACAAGATTGATAAACGGCTTGATCCCTCATTTCTTTGAAGGAGTTTTGACTGGAAGCGTAAAAGTAATAGGAGATGATATAAAGACTGTTACTCCCGGAGAAATGGGTAAAAAAATACTGCTTCTATATTTCAAAAATCCACGAAGTCAATTTTTACAACGAATAGTACCAATGAAGTGGCATTTGCTCTTGAAAATTATGGAATAGATAGAGATGAAATGATAGATAGAGTAAATTGTTCGTTTCACGATTTTGAAGCTGAAAATCTTATGGATAGGGATATGTTTTCTTTATCTAGTGGTGAAAAAAACAGAAGATAGCGATTATAGCTGCAAAAACCTTGAATCCTAAGATTTATGTTTTTCGATGAGCCATCTGCAAATTTAGATATTCCTTCAATTCTTAAATTGAAGGAAATAATGGAAAAGCTTAAAGAAACAAGGACATACAGTGATTGTTTCAGAGCATGGGATTGTTCTACTTAAAAAAATTTGGTAGATAAATGCTTGATAATGAAAGATGGAGAAATTGATAGGCAACTAAATCATGATGATATTGAAAATTTGAATGAAACAGATCTTCAAACATATAAACTTAGAACATTTAATTTGAGCAATATCAAGTATGGCTTGAAGAACAACGCACCTATTAGTAAGCAACAATCAGACTTTAAGGTGGAGAATTTATTATTTTCGTATAATGCAAATAATTCGATTTTTAAATAATTGTAATTTAGAAGGAAAATTTTTGGTGAAACAGTAGCTATAGTTGGGCACAATGGAAACGGCAAAACTACATTAGGTAAAAATAATGTCAGGTTTATTAAAAGCAAAAAGTGGACAATTTTCTATTGAAAAGCAAACTTACAAAGCAAAAGAATTTACATAAAAAGTGTATATTTTGTAATGCAAGATGCAGATTATCAATTGTACTCCGATTCTGTTGTTTCTGAGTTAATGCTCAGTTCTATGAATAGTATTAAGCAAAAATGATGAAAAAAATAGAAAATGCGATGACTTTATTGAATATTTCATCATTAAGAAATAGACATCCGCATAGCTTATCAGGAGGACAAAAAGCAGCGAGTTACTATTGCAGCTGCTATAGCTTCAAATAAAAATTCTGATTTTTGATGAGCCAACCAGTGGACTTGATTATGAGAACATGAAAGGCGTATCGGAAGCAATAAATTATCTTCGTAAAAAAAGGAAAAACTGATTTTTGTTATTTCTCATGATTTAGAGTTTTTAAGTAAAGTAGCAACTAAAGCAGTGTTTATAGAGAACAATACTATCATTCAAAGCATCAGCTTAAAGAGTAGTGATGATTTTTGAAATAATAAAAAGATTTTTATTACAGAATGAGAGATATGAAGAATGAACAAATCTTGTAAAACATAATGGAATAAGATATGATCCAAGGATTAAGCTGTTACAAGTTTTAATTATAGGGATTTTTAGCATTTACATTAACTGGTAAAAAGTATGAAGTTCTACTTTTTATCGGTGTTTGCATATGGAATGATAAGTGGAATTTACAAAACTTGTTTTAAATTCTTAGTTTTATATGTAGTGTTGTTTATGGTAGCAGAAATAAGTCCTTTATTTATTTCAACAACAATACACTACTTTATCCTTCGCTTTGTAACATTGACATTTGCGGCTGTTAATATGAGTAGGACAAGTGATGTATCTGAAGTATTAGCTTCCTTGCAAAAATATGAAAATCCCATATTATTTAAACATTCCATTAGCTGTTATATTAAGATTTTTTTCCCACTCTAAAACAAGATATTACTTGTATAAAGCAGGGAATTAAGACTAGAGGGATTGATATTTCTTTCCTTGGATTTTTAAAAACATCCATTTAAAAATTTATGAAATGATGTTGATTCCTATGTTAATGCGAATGTTATGTACTGCAACTGAGTTGTCGGCATCTGTTGAGACACGAGGACTTGGAGTTTCGTGCAAAAACTAGTTATACAGAAGTCAAATTTCGTATGCTTGATATGTTATTGCTAGTAATAATGATGGTATTTTTATATAACTATCATCATTATGAAAATAAAAAAATATTTAAAAAATAAGGAGAATGATTATGGAAGAAAAAAGAAATTTCAAATTAAAGATTTAATTATTACAGCACTAATGGTGTTATGCTCACAAGTTTTATATAGAGTATTATCCTTTTGTTCGTATCACCATACACAATGTTATTAGCCGTCCCAGTATGGTCAATTATAGAGCAATTGCTTATTTTTGGTTCCGGTAAAAAACAAAAAAATCCTTGGATGATTTTATTGTTCTGCATACTTACAGGAATTATAAGCTTTTATCCGCCATATATAATTAGTTTGATAATCGCAGGAATTATTGCGATGGTAATTGCACAAACAAAGGGAATACAAAAATTATAAAGGATTAACAATCGGTTATATAATATTTTTGTGCTCTTGCTGGTTTTGGTGGAATGTGTGTTCCATTTCTTTTTCTATGCAGAGCAAACGATTAAATCTTATGAAAAAAATGTTTGGCAGTGAATACATGGAAACTCTAACTAAACTTGTTTCCCCTATGACCTCAGTAATATTTCTTGTTGTTATAGCAATTTGTGCGTTGATTGGAGCAATAATTTCAAGAAACTATTGAAGAAGCATTTTGAAAAAAGCAGGTATGATTTAATCGATCTTTTTGTTTGTGAGGGGAAAAAAATGGATTAAATAATGGAGGTAATTGCTATGTATTATTTAGGGTCTGTTATTCATATAGAAAAACAATAGACCTTTTTTTGATACTGGTAATTACCATAAAAGATCAAATTTAAAATATAAGGAAAGAGCAAGTTTCTTTCATTTTAGAGGACTTATTATGCCTATGTGCAGAAGTCCTCCTTTTTGTCTAAAAACGCAGACAAAAAAAGAAATGGAGGAAATAAAATGTCAAAAGAATATTACCTTTATGTCAACGGACAAAGGGTTAAAGTCAGCGAGCAGATATATAAAGTCTACTGGCGAGAAAAAGAACACGAAAAGTATTTAGAGCAGGTGGGCAAGAAAAACCACTTGCTCTTTTTTTTATCATTGGATCATGACGGACACTTTGTAGATAATATTGTCGATGAAAGTGTTGATGTAGAAAAGATTGTTGAAACACAGATGATGATTGAAGCAGTCAGAAATGCTATATCAAGACTCAATGCAGAAGAAAGAGATATTATTGAACGCTTGTATTTCAATGATGAAACGGTTCGTTCAGTGGCAAAGCTTAAAAGTATTACACATCCAGCCTTAATCAAAAGAAGAAACAAAATTCTTGAAAAGCTGAAAAAAATTATCGAAGAACTTTAAAACTTCGGTAACCAAAGGGGTCAAATTTTCCTTATGTAAAGTGAAGGGGAGTTTGACTTCCTTTACTTTTATAAGAGATACGCCTGCTTATGGCAAATAGGAAAATGTAGAGAAAACAATCCCTTTCAAATATTGCTCTTTGACAACTGAATAGACCAAGGTAGGACTTTATCTGCTTGTGGAGAATTATGACTTACGCCATGACCTTTCTGCTGAAAGCAATTTCGGTTTTATGAATACTGGGTTAGCCAAGGATACAAGAAAGTGAGCGATAAATAAGAATACATAAAAAACAGAGGTGGCAATCTGTTCGATGATACAAGTAGTGATAATGATACTTCAATAGTTTAAGCTGCCTCGTCTGGAATAAGGGGCAGAGGTGAGATTCCTATGTAGCAGCCAATGCACCTACCAATGTCATAAAAACTTAGTAAGAAAAAAATAATATGTGATTATAAAAGAATTTAAATCGGAGGAGGTGTATTAGTGGATAATGACTGGAATGGATTGGCTGATTTGATAGCAAATCTGATTACAAAAATATGCTGGAGTTTTAGATTTAGATAATCTTCCAAATCCAACTCCAGTAAAAAAATACAGAAGGTAAAAATAAATTTGACATGGCAAAAAAACACAGATTGAGAAAAAAAGCAATAAAAGTGATATAATATACTTGATATATAAGTCCAAACTATAATTGGTAAAAAAATATAAAGATATAGAAAAAGGATATTGAGGTTAATGCTATGTCAAAAGAAAAAATAAAAGTATACCTCTATACAAGAGTATCTACATCAATACAGATAGACGGTTATTCTTTAGAGGCACAAAAATCAAGAATGAAGGCTTTTGCTCTCTATAATGATTATGAGATTGTTGGTGAATACGAAGATGCAGGTAAGTCTGGAAAATCTATAGAAGGTAGAGTTCAGTTTACTCGTATGATGGAAGATATAAAATCCGGAAAGGATGGAGTGTCTTTCGTTCTTGTATTTAAATTATCGAGATTTGCAAGAAATGCTGCTGATGTTTTATCAACCCTACAAACAATGCAAGATTTTGGAGTCAATTTAATTTGTGTTGAGGATGGGATTGATTCATCCAAAGATGCAGGCAAATTGATGATTTCAGTTTTATCAGCTGTTGCTGAAATTGAAAGAGAAAACATTCGTGTTCAAACAATGGAAGGTCGCATTCAAAAAGGCAAGAGAGGAAAAATGGAACGGAGGGTTTGCCCCTGTATGGGTATCAGCTTGTCGATGGAAAAACTGTTTATCAATGAAGAAGAAGCTGTAGCTATAAGGACTATTTTCGATCAATATGTTAACACAACCATTGGAGCGAATGGACTTTCTAAATATCTAGAAAATCATGGAATAAGAAAAATTCCAAGACAGAATGGAAAAAATCCATTGTTTGATGCGGGTCTTATAAGAAAGATATTAAAGAATCCTGTATATAACGGGAAGATAGCCTTTGGAAGAAGAACTTTAGAAAAAGTTCATGGAACAAGAAATGAATATAAACAAGTAGAACAAGATGAATATTTAATAGCTGAAGGTATTCATGAAGCTATAATTTCTGATGAGTTATGGCAGGCTGCTCAGGTTAAGTTAAAAATCTCAAGCAAAGAAATATGAGCATGTGAATAAAGGAAAAGATATACGCACACACTTACTTTCGGGGATTGTAAAATGCCCGGTATGTGGAGCGGGAATGTTTGGCAACAAGTGTATCAAGAAAAAGAAAGATGGTACAAAGTATAAAGATTTTTTTATTATTATGGCTGTAAACATAGGCAGATGATGAGAGGGCATAAGTGTACTTTCAATAAGCAAATTAGAGAAGAATTATTAGATGATGCAGTTGCTGAGATAATTGTAAAGATAGTAAGCAATCCCAAATTTGCTTCTATAATGCAAGAAAAAAATCAACATGAAGGTGGATACCTCTGAAATAGAAAAAGAAATAGATAATTATCAAAAAAGAACTGCGAAAAAAAGCCATTCCACAAAAATTTAAGCTAATTGAGGAAATCGATAATTTAGATGTTGATGATAGGCACTATAAGCGAAGAAAAACAGGACTTAGATGATAGACTCTATCGTATGTATGACAAAAATTGAAGAATTAGAGTCGCTGTTAATTGATGCGAAAAGCAAAGAAACAAACTATTGAAGCTGAAAAAAACTTACAGGAGACAATATATATAAGGTTCTGATTTATTTTGATAAACTCTACAATGTAATGAATGATGTAGAGCGTAGGCAGTTAATTACATCATTGATTTCTGAAATTCAAATTTACGAAGAAAAAGCAACCGAATGGGCAATGGCTAAAATCAATTACTTTTTAAACTTCCTATCATCGATGAAGATTTAAATATAGGTTTGGACAATAATGAGCATGTTGAGACGGTGGTATTATTGTCAAGAAAAATAGAATAACAAGCTATAAAAAAGTGTTGAAATAGGTGCTTTTTAGGATTTTTAAAAGAAATCAGTTCTATAATAAATTAAAAAATCGTGTTGGTAGAAAAAAATCGTCTACTTCTACCAACACGATTTTACAAAGAGCCAGTACTTACATCTCTTTTTTTCCTGTAAAACTATTGTATCTTGATACTTTAAGGAGTTTCAATCATTTGATCTTTTAACCGTTATTTTTTGGATCTAAACTTAATAACATAGCATTAATGGCGACGATGACTGTTGACACAGACATTAGGATTCCTCCTAATGCAGGGGCTTAATGTGATACCAATAGGAGCCAAAAATTCCTGCAGCTAGAGGGATAGCTATAAAGTTATAACCAGCTCCCCAAAATAGGTTTTGTTTCATTTTACGAGTTGTTTTGTGTGCTAATTCAATGAATGATTCAATATCTCCTGGATCGGATTGAGTCAATATGACATCAGCTGAATCCAATGCAACTTGAGTTCCAGCACCTATAGCTATACCAACATCTGCTAAGGCAAGAGAAGGAGCATCATTTACACCATCACCTACCATGATAACTTTCTTTCCTTCATCTTTAAGTGTTTTAACTAACTCATATTTGTCTTGTGGAGATTGATTTGATCTATATTCAATCCCTAAATCTTCTGCCGCGCCTTGAGCCGCTTTTTCATTATCACCTGTTGCCATAATTGGTTGAATATTGTTCTTTTTAAGAGCTTTAATTAACTCTTTACTCGTTGGTTTTAATTCGTCCCCTAAAGCTACAGCACCAATGGCATCATCGTTTTCTACTAAGACACTAAGAGTTGCTCCTTTTGGAATATCCATATCAATATTACGTCCATAGGCTTTTTGACTGATTAATTGGTAACGGTGCCCACCTGATTTACCCTCTACTCCAGCACCGGAAATCACATCAATCGAATCAAAAGATGCTGGACGTATATCTTGCTGCTCGGCGAACCTTATAATTGATTGGGCAATCGGGTGGCTAGATCCTCCTTCAATACCTGCCAATAAGGCAATGATTTCCTCTTTTGTATATTTGTCATTAAGAAGTTTTACATCTAATACTTTAAATTCACCAGTTGTTAAAGTACCCGTTTTATCTAAAATTATCACATCCGCATCTTGAGCTATTTCTAAGGCTTGGCGGTCTTTTACTAGTAAGCCACGGCTAGCCCCTAAGCTTGTGCTACGGGCGGTTACCAATGGAATAGCCAGACCCAATGCGTGCGGACAAGCAATAACTAATGTAGTAATAGTAAATATAACTGCCGTTGGGATATCTCCAATAATCATCCACACTACAAAAGCAATTAGCGCGACAATAACAGCAATATAGAAGAGCCACCCTGCAACCTTTTGCGCAATATTTTCTGCCCTGGAAGGCTGACTTTGAGCTTGGCTGATTAAAGTCTGTACTTGAGAGATAAAGGATTGATCACCTGTCTCAAGCACTTTAATATAAAGAACCCCTTCTCCATTTGTTGAGCCCCTCGATTACTTCATCGCCAGGGCCTTTTTACTGCTTTTGACTCCCCAGTTAGAAGAGCTTCATTTAAACGTGATTCGCCACGCTCGATAATCCCGTCTGCTGGCACATTTTTCTCCGGCTTGAACACGAATTAAATCACCTACCTTTAAGTCAGCAACTGGTCGTGTTTCAATTGAATCGTCTTCTAATACAACGTGAGCATCTTTCGGCACTAACTTAGCCAATTCTGCTTGTGCGTCTCCTGCTTCTCCAATAGCTTTCATCTCAATCCAGTGACCTAATAGCATGATTAATAGTAAAGAAGCAAATTCAAAGAAAAAAAGTCCATCACGTGTTCACCCGTTACGTAGGTAATGATCACAGCATAAATACTGTATAAATATGAAACACTTAAACCTAAAGAAACGAGTGCCATCATTCCAGGTTCTTTTTGTTTAAATTCATCAACTGCACCTTGATAGAATGGACGTCCACCATAAATAATTAATATAGTAGATAAAATAGCTACTACAATATCAGAATATGGAAAAAGTAAACTGGAATGGTAGTTCAAATCCATGCATAGGGGATAAGAGCATAATAATGATTCCTAGTGGCAATGACTTTAAGAAAAGTTCCTTAAAGTTTCCATGATGGTGGTCATGCCCACTGTGCCCGCTGTGGTCATGCTCGCTGTGATCATGCCCGCTGTGATCATGCCCACTGTGGTCATGCCCACTGTGCCTGCTGTGATCATGCCCAGCATGATGTTCTTGATGTTTATCCTTATGGTCTCCATGTTCATCTGTGATTCCATGCTCGTGTTTTAACTTATCCATGTCGTCATAATCATGGTGATTATGGGACGAATATCCGTTGTCATTATTCATTTTAAATTCCTCCTTATGCTTAATGATGATGTAAATGACATTTGCATTGTCCTTCTGGACAATTGCAATCCACTTCTTCTACTGCGAAAGATTTTTTCATCTCTAATATTTTTTCTAGTCGATCTATATCATCGAAGCTTAAAACATGATCTTCAATGATGCTTCCTATTACATTTCCGACTTTCTTATTGCAAATACGGTTAAAAATATCTTCTGCATAATACCTTGCGGCTTCTGTCTCTTCAATATTAGCAGTGTAAATAAACTTTCTACCTTCATGCTCTGTATTTAGTACGCCTTTTCCAACTAATCGACCTAAGATCGTTTTGATAGTGGATGGTGTCCAGTCCATTTTTTCTTGCAATACGGAAATGACTTTTTTACTAGTTACGCGATCATTTGCCCAAACTACACGCATAACTTCCCATTCTGCATCTGTGATATAAGTATTAAATTCTATTGTGCTCACTCTCCTTTCCTCTTCGTTGTCTACAGATGTAAACGAATATGTTCAAAGCAAGTCTACTATTGTAAACGAGATATGTCAAGCCTTTTTAATAAATGTAAGCAACGATTATTGCATTTGTTTTCCAATTTATTCCCAGTACGATTTGTAAGGTTATCATTGATTTACATTTATCGCTTTTTTTAATTCCTTATTTTTTTAATAATATGTTCCAAATGTGATAAATACGATGATACCTTTTTCTGCATTTATTGTTTGGCTAAATATATAGTCATAAATTTAAAATTTGTCTTTATATAAAGGTTATAGGAGAAATCTTCACACAATAACTATAAAGCTTGAAATATCAATGTAAGAAAAGGTGATAGAATCAAGTTTATTTGATAAGATAAAAAGTGAATAGAAGGCTTTGTCTTAAATTTACATCCCCATCAATGACAGGATTATCAGATAGGATAATACTTCTGCCAAAAAGCAAAGATTGAATTTATTGAAAAAGACCTGGAAGAGAACCAAGACCAATTCAAAAAAAGGATAAGGCCATTTAAAAAAATTAAATCTTAATGTTTATGTTCTTGATTTTAAAGAAAAATATTGATGAAATAATAAAAGCGAATCGAAGATGACAACTTAGAATACACTCTACGTAAATATCAAAAACTATCCTACTGAATTTATAAAAAGAAAAATAGAAAATCGTCACTTTTACTAGATATGGGTTTAGACAAGATGGTTATAGGCCTAATGGCTATAAAAGATTTATTCTTTGATGCTTTTGCAATTTCTAAAGTTTTAATCATAGTACTATTAAGAGTTGCCTGATATACTTGAAAGAAGAGATATAAGGGTGGTCCCACCCTTATATCTTAAAAATATTCAGTATTAATAGGTAGTGAAGAAGAAAGAATAAAAGGAGTAGATATATTCCCAAGAACTAGGCTTTCCTAAAAGTTTAAATTTTATCAATACTGACCACTCAAGCCATGTTGAGGCGGTAAGTTTGCTAGTCAAGGAGTAAAACGACGAAGATTAGCATTTACTTCCGCCCATGCGATAGCTGTCCGTGATTGACAAGTGCTAGCACGCAGACAGAACGGAGATAGTGAACCGCTGAGTGTGTCGCTCTGCTCGTAAAAGCTTAGAAACCTTTGAACGAAAGGGATAATGAAAGCCTTGATTGCAAGGCTTTTTGCTTTATGGTGGGTAAGTATCAGAGTGAGAAAAATTTTTGGAATGAGTAGAAGTGATAGCTAGAAATTATCAGTTTCTATTTCCATTTACCCTGTGGGTACGTGTTTGTTTCCATTGACAAGGAGTTTGTGGGAATAGAAATGTACCCACCTTTGTTTGAATCAAGTGAAGTGTAGTTGAAGGAAATCTGTTGAAAGCAATACTTCATTTTTACCGAATAAGTAATAATTTAGGCAACTTCAAATCGATTAAAAAAACTATTTTTAAAGGTTAAGAGTAGACAAAAATTGTCCACTCTTTTTTTGCAAACTCAATTTATCAATAAATGAAATGAGGGAATGTAAAAATGAAATATTTTTGAGGTTGAGTTAGAAAAATCCTGATGAATTTTTTTAAAACTACAAACAGAAGATTTTGTGAAAGCTAATCGCTTGCTACTAAGGAAGATAATCCAGAGCGTTACAGTCTATGAAGAAAAACTTCGTCATATCCTTTAAATCTGGCATCGAATTGGAAGTATGAGTCTCATTCCATAACTTTTATATTGAACATATCATCTTGTTGTGTTATACTATAAATTGATATAAACAAAGATGTAGGGAGGAACCGAAACTATGACAGCCTCAATGCGTTTAAGATAAGCTGGCAATAAAAAAAGCAGAATCTATACCCGATGATAGGCTTTTTTTGTTGTGCTTATTTATACGATATTGAGCATTCATTAGTTACGGTGAGGATATTGGTTATTTAACTATACCTTTATTTAACTATGTCTTTAATATGAATGTTTCCAAATTGTATGTATGCAGACCAAAAAGCCACATTGTGGGGTTTGGCCTGCATTTTTTTATTGCCTAGAATGCTATTCAAAAATAGAAATTCAAGCAAAAATAATATGCAGGAGATAATATAAATGGAAAAAATACAACAATTGGAAACGAAAAATTTTTATGCAATATGGGCAGGGCAAGCAGTATCATTAATCACTAGTGCCATCCTGCAAATGGCGATTATTTTTACCTTACAGAAAAAAACAGGATCTGCGATGGTCTTGTCTATGGCTTCATTAGTAGGTTTTTTTACCCTATGCGATTTTGGGGACCCTGCCATTGGTGTGCTAGTGATCGTCATGATAGGGAAGAAGATAATGATTGGTGCCGATTTAATTATCGCAGCAGCTGGTGCAGTGCTTGCTATTGTTGCATTCTGTATGGAGCTACCTGTCTGGATGATTATGATAGTATTGTTTATCCGTAGCATTGGAACAGCTTTTTCATACCCCAGCACTCAATGCGGTTACACCACTTTTTAGTACCAGAAGAACAGCTAACGAAATGCGCAGGCTATAGTCAGTCTTTGCAGTCTATAAGCTATATTGTTAGTCCGGCAGTTGCAGCACTCTTATACTCCGTTTGGGATTTAAATGCTATTATTGCCATCGACGTATTGGGTGCTGTGATTGCATCTATTACGGTAGCAATTGTACGTATACCTAAGCTGGGTAATCAAGTGCAAAGTTTAGAACCAAATTTCATAAGGGAGATGAAAAGAAGGAGTTGTGGTTCTGAGACAAAAACAAAGGATTGTTTGCCTTATTACTCTTAGGAACACTATATACTTTTTGTTTATATGCCAATCAATGCACTATTTCCTTTAATAAGCATGGAACACTTTTAATGGAACGCCTGTGCATATTTCTATTACGGAAATTTCCTTTGCATTTGGGATGCTAGCAGGAGGCTTATTATTAGGAAGATTAGGGGGCTTCGAAAAAGCATGTATTACTAATAACAAGTTCATTTTTTTATGATGGGGACCAGTTTAGCCGTTTCGGGAATACTTCCTCCAAATGGATTTGTAATATTCGTAGTTTGCTGTGCAATAATGGGGCTTTCGGTGCCATTTTATAGCGGTGTGCAAACAGCTCTTTTTCAGGAGAAAAATTAAGCCTGAATATTTAGGACGTGTATTTTCTTTGATCGGAAGTATCATGTCACTTGCTATGCCAATTGGGTTAATTCTTTCTGGATTCTTTGCTGATAAAATCGGTGTAAATCATTGGTTTTTACTATCAGGTATTTTAATTATTGGCATTGCTATAGTTTGCCAAATGATAACTGAGGTTAGAAAATTAGATTTAAAATAAACAATATTGGAGGAATATTTATGTATCTTATTTTCATGTAACTCTTCCTGCTAAAATCGCAGGGTTTTCCCTGCATACAAGCAAATGAAAGCATGCGATTATAGACAGGAGGAAATGTTATGGAATTAATATTAAAAGCAAAAGACATTCGTGTGGAATTCAAAGGACGCGATGTTTTAGATATAAATGAATTAGAAGTATATGATTATGACCGTATTGGTTTAGTAGGAGCAAATGGTGCTGGAAAAAGCACTTTACTCAGGGTACTTTTAGGAGAATTAACTCCCCCAGGATGTAAAATGAATCGTCTGGGTGAACTTGCCTATATTCCCCAGTTGGACGAAGTAACTCTGCAGGAGGAAAAAAGATTTTTGCACTTGTAGGCAAGCTAGGTGTTGAGCAATTAAATATACAGACTATGAGCGGTGGTGAAGAAACAAGGCTTAAAAATAGCACAGGCCTTATCGGCACAGGTTCATGGTATTTTTAGCGGATGAACCTACGAGCCATTTAGACCGTGAAGGAATTGATTTTCTAATAGGACAGCTAAAAATATTTTACAGGTGCACTGTTAGTTATTAGCCATGACCGCTATTTTTCTTGATGAAATAGTAGATAAAAATATGGGAACTGAAAGATGGCAAAAATCACTGAGTATTGGGGAAACTATTCTGATTATCTTCGTCAGAAAGAGGAAGAACGTAAGAGCCAAGCTGCAGAATACGAACAATTTATTGCGGAACGTGCCCGATTGGAAAGGGCTGCGGAGGAAAAAAGCGAAAAACAGGCTCGTAAAAATAGAACAGAAGGCAAAAGGTTCTTCAAAGAAAAAAAGTACTGAAGACGGAGGGCGTTTAGCTCATCAAAAATCAATAGGAAGTAAGGAAAAAAAGATGTATAATGCTGCTAAAACCCTAGAGCACAGGATTGCGGCCTTAGGAAAAGTAGAAGCTCCGGAAGGCATTCGCAGAATTCGTTTCAGGCAAAAGTAAAAGCATTGGAGCTCCATAATCCATACCCTATAGTCGGTGCAGAAATTAATAAAGTATTTTGGGGATAAGGCTCTGTTTGAAAATGCATCTTTTCAAATTCCGTTAGGAGCAAAAGTGGCGTTAACTGGTGGTAATGGAATCGGAAAAACAACTTTAATCCAAATGATCTTAAACCATGAAGAAGGAATTTCTATTTCGCCTAAGGCAAAAAAATAGGTTACTTTGCACAGAATGGTTACAAGTACAACAGTAATCAGAATGTTATGGAGTTTATGCAGAAGGATTGTGACTACAATATATCAGAAATTCGTTCAGTGCTAGCATCTATGGGGTTCAAAACAGAACGATATTGGAAAAAGTTTATCTGTTTTTAAGCGGTGGAGAAATTATAAAATTGTTGCTTGCTAAAAATGCTCATGGGTAGATATAACATCCTAATAATGGATGAACCCAGTAACTTCCTTTGACATACCAAGTTTAGAGGCTTTGGAAATACTAATGAAGGAGTACACTGGAACTATTGTGTTTATCACCCACGATAAACGATTACTCGAAAAATGTAGCAGATGTAGTTTATGAAATTAGAGATAAGAAAAATAAATCTGAAACATTAAATTTAAGGTAGTCGCTGGTCAGTATAGTCTGTTCTGGTTGGCGACTCCATTGTTAAAGAGTATAAAGACTTTAGATTTTATGAATATTAAAAAAATAGGAACAGTCAATTGAACTGCTCCTATTTTTTTCTGCTAAATATATTGTAGTTTTTCTTATATGTATAATGATAGATTAGCGGATTCTCATCTACGGTACTTACTTCAAATATGAAGAAGTGATCGCGGTTATCTCTGGACTTTTCCTTATTGAGGACAAAGTAATTCTTACGTGAAGTCGCCATTGTTTTTAGGATATCATCAGTTAGGAAGGTCAATGGAATATTCATGTTAGAGTAGCGGTAGAAGTCACGTTCAAAAATCTTGGTAGCTCTCGCTATAATAGTCCATTTGTAGGTGATTACGCTGAAACTCAAGCTGATTCATAGAGCACCTCCTCGACAAGTTCAATACTAATAATGTCTTTTAATTTCAAATTGATGTGACCTGTTGTAGTTTTTTTATCAAAAATGAAATCTTTGGTCAGACTTGGTATTGTTCCAGTGTAGGAAACACGCTTGTTTTTTTCAATCACTTGAATGCGTGTGCGTAGCTGCCCGGCGTATACTTGACTGAGGAGTAATAATTTCTTCTCTAGTGATAAGTCAGACATGTACGTTACTTTGTTTGTATCATCAGAGAGTGCTGATGCATGTTCAGATAGGAAAAAGCCCATCCATTTTTGCATCTTTGTATCCTGGTACTCTCTTGCTGATTGAAATGGTAAATATGAACGGTCAATCATATCAAATCCTTTCTATGCAGAGGCAAGGGTATTTTTTTATCAAATTGAATCGTAAAACCTTGAATTTCCCCACCTGTGTAACATTCTTTAAAGCGATTGATTACCTCAGTATAGATTATCACAGATGAGCTTGTTGGCTTAATGCTAAATGTAAATTCCAATGGTAATCGGTTTTCAGATTTAGCATGTACTAGTCGTATCGATATTTCAGTTGTTTTGAGTTTTCTCTGACGAAGTTTTGAAGTTGCTGTTTCAACGATTCCATGTAAAAAAATCTTTCAAGCATTTCAATATCATTACATCCTTTGCTACGGATTTCTGAAAAATTGTACTGTATTTTTCTTGTTTCATTTTAATCCCTCCAATCCACCCGCGGAATGACCACCGATAAGTTTACTGCGTTCAATATTTCTGGAACCTTCAGTTAGGACGGTTCCTTTTTGTATGGCTAAAAAACCAAACTGTTCTCTGACAACATCAATAGCTGTCTGAAGTCTATTATCTTTTTCAATTTGTTCTACATCATCAAAGAGTGATAGTAGAGTATAGCTTTCATCTACGAAGCCACTATAAGATACACCAATTTGTCTCACTGCACCAGAGGTGTATTTTTTCGGAATAATACAAGTACATGACTCACCATTGTTTTGGGGAGATTTGCGGGTTCAATTTTATTCTGAGCATTTATAGATTTTTTCATCTCAGTCCTAGAATAGCCAATATGAATAGAAACGACAGTAGTCAATACTAGGGCTACTGTTCCGTTCCACAGTATCATTTAAAAATCATTTTCACACCCTTTCGTCTATTAGTATAGAAGAAAGCTCTCAGCACATGTGGAGATGGTAGCATTATTGTCCAAAATTGATGCCGATAAGCATTTAAATGTTGAATTTGAGCTTGATGAGCTTAATTTAACAAGTGTTGAAGTCAAGGCAAGCTATGCACAAGTCATGGAATAAGTATTAGAAAAATTTGCATTAAAAAGTTCCCTAAAAAATTCTTGATAATTAGGGAACTTTTTCGTATGATTCAAACAGAAAAGTTCCCTAAAAAGAAAGAGGTGACATCAATGGGGGCAAATTATTCAGAAATTCAAGAATTATTACAGCAAAGAGCAGATATACAGGCGAGAATGAATCTAATGCCATATGATGGAAATCCGGAAATTAAGGTATCGAATGATGCAAGATACTTGTACATGCGTAAACGAGTGGCAGGAAAACTGACATCTACCTATGTGGACCTGTATTCAGACGAACTGTATCAGTTGCTATTGCGTAATGCTAAAGAACGAAAAGATTTAAATAAAGCTCTTCGTAAAATCAATAAAGATTTAGCGGTGCTTGGTTATGAAGATAAAGAACTTTCGACTAGAGTGTTACAGAACTTGGATTTTGCCAGAGCCAATATGAAAGCCAATATCTATGATCAGGCAGTCTTAGAAGGTGTTGCAACCACATTTCCACAGACAGAGGACATTATAGAGAACGGAAAGGTTAGTGGAGTATCGGCTACTGACGTGCAAAAAATTCTTAACTTGAAACATGCCTGGGAATTTATTCTGGATAGAGATGTTATTCAAAGTGAAAGTAATTATCACATGCTCTGCCATATTGCAAAGCTGGTTAATGAAGGTTTCTTCTATGATGGAGGTCGTATTCGTGGTATTCCCGTACAGATTGGTGGAACGAGTTATGTGCCACCGTTGCCTGTTGAATCTGCCGTTATCGGGCAAATAGAAGAAATTAGAAGCCGGGAGAAAGATCCAATAGAGATAGCGATTGAATTATGTATGTATTGTATGAAAACGCAGGTGTTCAAAGATGGAAATAAGCGAGCATCTGTTATTTTTGCAAATCATTATTTGATTGCACAAGGTATGGGGTTATTAGTTATACCGGAAAAGGATGTACCGGAGTTTAAGAAATTATTAGTTCGGTATTATGAAGGTGAGCCACTAGAGCTTATTGGAGCATTCCTAAAAGAGCATTGTTGGAAGCGTTTTTAGGGGTTTAACAGCTTTTTCTAAAAATGATCCGTCTTTGTTTTTTAATAGTATGAAGACGGCCAGCAATATATTCAGCGACAAAGGATATGGATGAAAGTTCCACAGTGTTCAATTGAAAAGGAAGAAGCTATTTTAGATGCGTTAAAGTGTTTTAAGATGATCAAAGACGATTTTTAGTGTATATGGGAGGGTAGATATGGATTCTAAAGAGATAAAGTAGCTCATTCAAAATGGAGAGAAGATAGATGTTGAGTTTAAAGAATCTAAAAATGCTTTAACCAAAGATGTCTTTGATACGGTATGTTCTTTCAACAATAGAAATGGCGGACATATTTTACTTGGTGTAAATGATAAAAGAGAGATTGTTGGTGTTAGTGAAGACAAAGTTGATAAAGTGATTAAGGAATTTACTACGGCAATCAATAATCCGCAAAAGATGTATCCACCACTATATTTGCTTCCTGAAGTCTTTGATATAGACGAGAAAAAAAGTAATTTACATCAGAGTTCCTGAAGGCTATCAGGTGTGCAGGCATAATGGAAGAATTTGGGATAGGTCTTATGAAGGAGACATCAATATCACAGATCATTCTGAACTTGTTTATAAGCTATATGCACGAAAACAAGGAAGCTATTTTGTTATTCAGAACGATTATTCCTTTGAAGAAGATAGCGACACAAAAGGTGGGTGGAGGGAATGTCCCTCACGATGTCCCTCACAGTGTCCCTCACGATGTCCCCAGGGCAGAGATGAACTGATTGAATTTATAAAAGCACAAGTAAGATTAAATAATAAAATTACAAGACAGGCTATTGCAGAAGGTGCAGGGGTAAGTGTAAAGACGATACAAAAGAACTTTTGAAGGAAATAGATAATCTGAAGTATGTAGGAAGTGGTAATAGCGGACACTGGGAACTGAAATGAATAGAAGTTCTAATGAAAGTGTGCAAAATGCTGAATTGTGATATAGTTGACATCATGGAATTACCCCTATAGAAGAAAATGAAATTACTTAAGGAGTGCATGATGTCTGGCAGGAAAAAAGAGCGTAATCAATAAAGAAAATCTTCGTACAAGAAAAATATATGAGAGATAAGTATTCTAAGTCTAACATTAATAATGTTTCAGGGAATGTTTTTTTAATGGCCCTACTAATATTGTAGCAGGTAACAATTATTCTAAGAAAGATGAAGAAGATAAGGTTGCAAGATATACACTGGGACCTATTTGGAGAAGTCCAATAACAATGGCAATACTTTCATGTGTGGGACTTATACTTTCTTTAATAGGGCTTTTTCCACTATAAAAATATTTGAACCTATAATTAATTTAATAGCCAATAAGAGGATTAAAGCGGATTTAAATAATAATATTTATGTCGTAATTTTTGCTGTAATATTTATATTTTTTTGTACTTATCATGTCTTTTGGGAAGTATTACAAAAAAAGAAACTAGACATCCGTTATTCTTTAATTATGCAATAAGTGGTCTGGGAAGAAGAATTACAATAGAAAAAAATCCATATTGATAAATGCCCTATATGTGGTGGCACAATGAAATACTTCAATAAGGCAGTAGAATTGAAAGATATAAAATATTCAGATGGTAGAACAAAACGCGAGGTTATAAAGAAGGTGCCTGCTTTGCAATGCATGCGAAATTCGGAACATTGGTTTAAAGGTGGATCCAGCCTCAGATAGAGTAAATAAAAATAGGAGACTGAAATCTTAAATAACCTTATTGAGATTTTTTTATATTCAGTCTGAATACAATAGATGTAATGTTATTAAAAAAATTTTTTTATGAATATATCGTCTAGTATAGAAAAAAAGCTTAAAAATTCTCGTATGGAGACGGTTGTCTTGATGTCACGATTTGAAATAGTGAATTAGATGTCAGGTATTTTGGAATGATTTTTGGAAAACGAAAAGGGCTGACAACCAATCCGGCAACTCGACCATTTTGGATGGTTGCAGGCAGTGGATTGGATGTGAAGGAAAAGTAGATTAAATCGGAGGTCAGAAAATGTAAAATGAATAAATATAGAATTGTTTTTAGCCCAACAGGTGGAACTGAAAAGGTAACAAAGACAATAACAAAATTCTGGAATGAAGTGAAAGACGTAGACCTTTCAAAAACAGATTTGGATTTTAGTTCCATTTCATTTACGAAAGAAGACATAGCTGTGATCGCAATGCCGTCTTTTGGTGGAGTAGCACCACAGCTCGCATTAGATCGGCTTGCTAGGATTAAAGGTAATCAGTGTAAGTGCGCAATTGTTGCTGTATACGGCAACAGAGCATATGAGAACACGCTTGTACAGATGGAAGATTATGCTGTGAAAGCAGGTTTTCATGTGATTGCAGCTGTATCGGCAGTTGCGGGAATGGTAATTAAAAAGGCTTGCTCAGTCAGAAAAAAATGTGAATTGTACATATAAATTGGAAGTTTGGGAAGGTGAGTTCTATGGAAAACTTTAAAGAAAAAGAATATAAGGTATTTGAAATGTTTGATAAGCAGTGGGCAGTTGTTACAGCGGGCTCACTGGAACATTATAATAGCTGCACTGTTAGCTGGGGCAGTTTGGGGAATATTTGGGGGATTGTAGGTAAAAGCAGACCAACGGTTACGGTTTATGTTCATCCTGCTCGTTATACCAGTGAATTTTTGAAAAACAGCGATACTTTTACGGTAAGCTTTTATCCTGAAAGCTGTAAAAAGGCATTGGGCTATATTGGTTCGCATTCCGGCAGGGATGGGGATAAAGCTGTCGGTGCAGGACTGACTCCTATCGAAATCGGGCAGGGTGTAACCTATAAAGAGGCAAATTTAACATTTCTTTGCAAAAAAGTTGTATCAGCACCAATTTTCCAAAGAGGATCTTTGCAACTGAAGTTCAGGAGTACTATGCTTCCATACCAAAAGAATATCCCTGATTTCAATGGAGGATGGCAACCACATATCGTTTTTGTAGGGTGAAATTATAGAGGTTAGGGGTGAGCGGTAAATTCCCGCTTGTCGGGAAGTCGCAGAGAAGCTTCCTGGTTACGCCATTGTGCAGAAGCTCCTTGCGGATGTAGTAAAAAATCCGGCATGCGTTTGTCAGATGTTGACTCCTCAGTTTTGTGGAACAGCCTCTCCTGCAGTTTTTTTGTTGGTCACCGTATTATCAAGTGGGTAGCTATTGTAGACGGCTGCGATCCTGGAAAAATTTTTTTATCAAGATTGTATTTCTGCTAGCACGAAATACTATAATTACTATTGCGTCGATGTATAGTGTTCTTATATGGAATGACTTTATATTCGCGAATACATTTATCAGTGACAGCAACGCTAAAACTGTTGCCATGGGACTTAAAGATTACGTTGGAGCTTTCGGAAATGTGGACGGGGGTCTACTTTTGCCGCAATCGTTATTTCCACACTTCCACCATTAATTATTTATTTTGCCTTTAATAAGTGGGTTACTGCTGGTATGACAATGGGAGCCACAAAAGGTTAAATGGAGGTACGAAGATGATATTTCCAGGAAATGTAAGCATGATGCCATATCTGACACATGGAAAGAGCAGAGCAATAAATGCGGAAAACAGAACAGGAGAAAAGGGCAGAGGTGGAATGGCAGCGAGTCCTCTTGGGCCGTCTCGAAAGGGGAAACCCTGTCTTACGAACATTCAACCAGGACAGGAGGAAATTCTTGCTGATATAGAGGGGCCAGGTGTCATTCAACATATATGGATTACTGTTGACAAGAAAACCTCAGACGGCGATTGTTTTGTTCTGAGGGACCTTGTTCTACGTATTTATTGGGATGATGAAGAAAATCCCTCGGTTGAAACGCCATTAGGAGATTTTTTTTGTTGTGGATTTGGACAGGAATGTATTATTAATTCCGCGGTGATTACTGTAGTACCATCCCGCGGATTGAATTCATATTTTTCGATGCCGTTTCATAAACATGCTCGGATAGTACTAGAAAACCAGCATAAAAACGTAATACCAGCTTTTTTCTATCAGATTGATTACTGCCTGTATGATGCGCTTCCGGAGGATACAGCTTATTTTCACGCACAATGGAGGCGACAGGCAGTTACAGAAAAGGGAAAAGATTACGTTATTTTGGATAATATAAAAGGAAGCGGCCAGTATATAGGTACTTACATTGGACTTTCTGTTCTCCAAAGATACTGGTGGGGAGAGGGAGAAGTTAAATTTTATATTGATGGAGATGTAAAATATCCAACGATATGTGGGACAGGGATGGAGGATTATTTTGGAGGCTCATGGAGTTTTGCTTCTAACGATAATGGAAAAAAACTGTAGAAAAATAATTATTGTACATCGTATTTGGGATATCCTTTTTATTCAAGACATGATTCCCTTTGTATATAATCAATATCATAATGATGACTGTCCTCCAATGCGGGGATTTTACAGATGGCACATTCCTGATCCAATATTCTTTGAAAAAGATTTGAAGGTAACTGTACAACAGATTGGAGTCAGTCATAATGGGTTGTTTGAAAGACAGGATGATCTTTCGAGTGTTGCATATTGGTATCAGAAGGAACCTCATGTAACATTTCAGAAGTTATTATCTGCAGAACAAAGGTGGCCTAGATAAAATATGAAAAATACGATTATTAGAGTATGTGATTGTATAGGCTATTTTGTCGTGTGAAACTTATGCTGGATTTTATGCAGCATTTTTGGTTTTCGGATTCCTGCCATATTCAATATTGATAGCTTGTATCATCATAGTTCCCATAATACTTACCCTGTGGTCTTTTTATACATTGTATATCGGTTGCGTTTTATGGGGATTGGTTGGTATCTCATGCGTTGGCTGGGGAGAACGAGTGGGTTGTTCTGCCAACCCGTATCTTCAGTTACTTTCTTGGCGTACAGCGGTATTCTCATGAATGCCCATTTGAGGAAACATCGCTGGTCGCATTCCGGAAAAGACTTGGATCAAAGACTGGCGGAACTAATCGAATTTTGTGGTATGCCACGTAGTAAGCGTGAGATAATGGATTTCCTTGGTCTTACGGATAGCAAGAATTTTAGAAAAAGATATCTTGTTCCTTTACTTAATGCAGGAAAAATAGAAATGACGATACCTGATAAGCCAAACAGTAGGAAGCAGAAATATAAAAAAGTGAACAGTAGTGCATGAATTGCTACCGGCTCCCAAGAGAAAGAAAGGATAGATATGATTTTAGAAACGGAGAGACTTATCCTCCGTCCGTGGGAAGAAACGGATGCAGAGGAATGCTATAAATACGCGAAAGATCCGCGAGTAGGCCCGATTGCAGGGTGGCCTGTACACACAAGTGAAGAGGACAGCAGACAGGTTATTAGGAATGTGCTGATGGTACCGGAGACCTACGCTATTGTGCTAAAGGAAATAGGAATTCCCATTGGCAGCATCGGCCTTCACCACAATGATCTTGCAGAAAAGGAGGATGAGGCGGAGCTTGGTTATTGGCTGGGAGTTAATTATTGGGGACAGGGTCTTGTGCCGGAGGCGGCAAGAGAGTTGCTGCGTCATGCCTTTCTTGATCTGAAGCTTGCTCGCATCTGGTGTAGTTATTATGATGGTAACGACAAATCAAAGCGTGTTCAGGAAAAGCTGGGGTTCAAGTATCAATGGACTACTGGAGATGCGCCTGTGCCGCAGATGGGCGAAACAAGAAAGGGACACGTAAGCCTACTGACGAAAGAAGAATGGGGAAAGCTCATTACGCTTTATATCCCATCTTTGGAAGATCTTTGGTTTCGGAAGAAGATGATGGCAGATAGGGAAACCATGTCGTATAACCGGGCCTGGGGAGGTACAATTCCTTTTCCTAAAGATGAGTGGCATAGCTGGTATGATTACTGGATTGTAAAGCACGAAGGTAAACGTTATTACAGATATTTAAGGGACAACGCCGGTCATTTTATTGGAGAGGTTGCCTACCATTATGATAACGATAGAAAGCTTTATCTCGCAGATATCATAGTCTATGCTCCATATAGAAAAAAAGGCTATGGCGGTATTGGATTGGATTTGTTGTGCAATGCCGCTAAACAAAATGGCGTAAAACTGCTCTATGACGATATCGCCATAGATAATCCGGCAATCACAATGTTTCTACAGAATGGATTTATGGAAGAATACAGAACACACAAATTTTTCATGCTCAAAAAAGAACTGTGAAGATAGATGTCTAGCTATTCTTGGGATTTTGTTTAGTCCCTATGGAATTCCAAGGCTTAGTGCGAGTATTATTGAGTTTTTAAACAAAGGGATAAAATCAATCTAAAGTAATTCATCAATGGTAGCAAAAAGACGATGGTGAAAACTATCGTCTTTTTTTCTTTGTGAATTTTAGGGAGAAAGGAGGGGGTAATGGAGAAATTTGTAGCTTCAAAGGGCAATGAAGTAAAGTTAAACATACTGTAGTCTTTTGTTTTTTTAGTACGATTATTCGATTAAATAAGTGAGTTATTACTAAGCCCCAGAAAGCAGATATGAAAAAAATGACTTAAAAAAATAGTATAATAATAGCAATACTAAGGTAAACAAATTAGAATTGGAGGAGACGGAATGAGTATTTTATTTGATGAATTTAGCAGCATTTGCTTATATTTAAATAAAATTGGAATCGTGCCTACACTAATGGGTTCTTTAGGATTGGAATTTATATCAAAAGAAGATTGGGAGCCATCAGATATTGATATTCATGTTCAAGGAGATCCAAGAGGATGGGATGCTCCTGATGAACTTAGAATTTATGATTGGGACAAAAATAATGATGGTTATGGAAAAATTGGGATATGATTTAGTGGACATTCATGAGCATGAATTTCAAAAAAATGGAGTTAGTGTAGAATACGGTTCAATCGATTCCTTATATGATTTTGCGGGTATTGCTGAATCGGATATAGAACTTATTCAACTAAACGAAATAAAGTTTCGTGTACCAAGTCTAAAAACAGTTTTTACAGATTTATAAAGCCTCATCGAAAGATTCATATAGAAATGATAATAATAACAATAAAGACTTTAAAAAAATAGATTGGTTGAATAGTCATATATAAATATAGGTTTGTTAAACTCAAACAATAATAAAAAAATAAATATTTTTAAGAAGAGGGTGTGTTGATGGAAATAATAGAAGTTATGGAAAAAAATTATATTGAGTAAATATTCCGGTGCAGCGGAGCCGCTATTCCGGAATAGGAAACCGTCGTATTGCTTTAGTTACTAGTGCGAGTTTACTCGCTTAATGTCGGATCAAGGCCGTATACCTCTCATAGACTTATAGTTCGTTGGGTCAGTCGGTATGATATCGATCTTGTAGGCATCATGTTTAATCCTGTCGAGGATGGCCTCAGCAAGCGGACTATCATCGCCGCCGAGCTGGTCGTACCATCCGGATGGATCATACTGTGAACAAAATATAGTGGAAGATTTCTTTCTTCTTCTGTGAAGGCGTTCCAGGATATCATGCTGCTCAGTCTCCGTAGGCTTTAGAAGGAGCCATTCATCAATGATGAGGAGAACCGGATTAGCATAACGGGACTGTACCTTTTATATGTGAGAGTACAGTAAATATTGTGGTGTATGTAAAAATCTTTCCATGGAGATTTCTGGATGAATATGATATTAATGACATTCGTGCAAATATTGCTTTGGATATGGTTTCTGGGATGTACGATTACATGGCGCTTCGGGAAACGCATTCTTGTTGAAGGAATGGGAATTCGGAGTGCAGAGTTTGCCATGCTTTGCCTGTATAGCATAGGACTGATTAGTTATCGTTTTTTTCAGCCTACAGGTAAATGGATTTTGTTCACGATCCTTGTGTTGTGGTTTACGATTCAGTTTTTTTGCCATTGGTATTACACTATCTTTGGTGCCTCCGAAAGAAAACTGAAAGGGTACAATGCGTGCTTTAAAGGCACGCTAAGGCTCATTCCTATGAGTGAAAAACGCGTGATACCGGACTTATATCATATTGTTCTTCATATATTGATATTGTTAAATGGCATACTTTGCTTGCTGCCTCGACATCCCGGTTAAAATTGTTTCAATCTGAACTCCTGCTAACACCAATCAAGGAGGCGGGATGTCGGTTGCCCTTTAATTATCCGATTCCGTTTATCAGATATATGCTTCAGGTTATTTTGGCTTGTTATAAAGAAATTGAAGAGCGCGTCGGATTAATGAATGAAAATGGAAATGGCAGCACTATATGACATTAATGTTCGTACAATCAACTAGCATATTAAGAAAATTTATTCTGATGCAGAGCTTGAGGAAGATTCAACTATCCGGAAATTCTGGATAGTTCAAGAGGAAGGATTTTGTCAGGTTGGACGTGACATTAAGCACTATAGCGCCCAATTGATTATTGCTCTAGGCTAAAAGTTAATTCTGATCGTGAGATATACAGATAAACCTTACAAGGGATTAACAAATTGAGTGGCAGTACCGAAAGGAAAAATTGTAAAAAGTGATATGAATGTCGCGAAGAATTATCTTAGCGCGAAGAAAATGCGTTCACTGGAGAGAGTTGTACCAGCTTCTTGATTTCATCTATTGTTTACAAATACTCTTTAAAAAAACTATAATAAAAAGTGTAATTGTAAATGGAGTGATAAAATGAACGCTTTGGAAAAAAACACTTTTTAGAAAAATAATATTATTACCAATAAACAGGCGGAAGAGATAGGCATAAAAAGGCATATCTTAGCTTCACTTGTTCATAAAGGCGAGCTGGAGAGAGTTAGAAATGGTGTTTATAAGAAAAAGGATGCCATAGATGATGACTTTGCTGTTATATCTGTTAATAATGAGCAAATGGTATTTTCTTTTCATACAGCTTTGTATCTTCTTGGATTTAGTGACAGAATACCTATTGTTTTTCATATCACTGTGCCTCAGGGGTATAATGCAGAGCACATCAAACGGAAATTTCTGAATATCAAGGTTCATTACGTAAAGAGAGATTGTTTCAATTTAGGACTTATTAAGACGAAAAACCCCACTGGGATCAACCGTTAAATGCTATAACATGGAAAGATGTATCTGTGATATTGTTTTGAAAAGGAAATCTATTGATAAGCAGATTTTCATCAATGCACTAACCGGATACTTTAAGAGTAAAGAAAAGAATACCAGAAATCTTATTAAATACAGCAGAATCCTTGGTATTGAAGAGGAAATCAGAAAATATTTGGAGATTTTATAAAATGATCGGTTCGGAAAGCTTAAAAGGAAGAATAAGAAACATTGCAAACTCTAAAAACCTCAGGCCACAGGAAGTTCTGCAAATGTTTTTCTTTGAAAGATTTTTAGAGAGATTGTCAAAGTCTAAGTATAAATTTAATTTTGTTATCAAAGGTGGACTTCTGATATCTTCTATGATTGGAATTGATAACCGTACAACGATGGATATGGATACTACTATCAAAGGTGTGCCATTACAGGAAGAAGTTATACGAAATATCGTTTCGGAAATCATAAATGTCAAGGTAGATGACGGCATAGATTTTGAAATAACGGATATAAGCCATATACGAGAAGAAGACGAATATGAAAACTTTAGAGTGCATTTAATAGCTAACTTTGAAAAGATTAAAAATGACATGAAGATTGATATTACAACCGGAGACGTCATAACACCAAAAGAAATCGAATATTTATATTCTTGTATGTTTCAAGAGGAGAGTCTTAGGGTCTTAGCATATCCCCTTGAGACGATATTGGCTGAAAAGTATGAGAGCGTTATTAAAAGGAATATTGCCACAACAAGGATGCGAGATTTTTATGATTTATATAATTTATATAACTTAAAAAAAGAGGAAATTGACTTTGAAATTCTAAAACAAGCGATTTATTCAACTGCAAATAGAAGAGAAAGCTTGTCGCTTATGAAACAGGCAATGGAAATAATTGAGGATATAAGGGAGGACGATTATCTTCAAGAACTGTGGAAGACATATTTATCGGACAATCTTTATGTAGGGGATTTGGAGTTTTCAGAAACTCTAAAAGTAATTGCGATTATTGCTGAAAAGATTGCTTTATAGGAGTGATGATATGGCTGTCATCAGCCGGCAGGAGATTGGTCGGACGACATTTCCATGACTTAGGCGCCCCTGAAAAGTCTCAAAGAAAATTTACATACTTTGCTCAACAGGAATAGGAGGGATTAACCATGGCATTGCTGACGCTTAACGATGTATCCTATTTTTATGACGGAACGCACAATGGAATTTGTGGTATCTCTTTTTGAGGCAGAGGAAGGAGACTTTATTGCTGTTGTTGGCAAAAACGGAGCTGGAAAAAGCACTTTACTCAATGTATTATCCGGAATTTATACTCCCCAACACGGAAGCATTACTTGTTCACCCAAGCTTAATTATCATGATTTAGGCATAAGTCCACAAAAGCAATCCATTGATTGGTATTTAAATGTGCGAGATAACATTATGCTTGGAGCTGTATTGACCGGTCTTTCTAAGAAAGAATCACAGACGGCAACAGATTCTATCTCTGAAATACTTGATCTTACAGATTTCTATACCCGTTCCCCCGATTCACTATCCGGCGGACAACAACAAAGAGTTCAAGTTGCACGTGCTTTAGTTCATAAGCCTGAAATAATGATTTTGGACGAACCAACCGCCGGTCTGGATTACCGTTACTCACATGGGCTATTTGAATATTTGAAAGAGAAATGTTTTGGTGAAAAGAAACTGGCTCTTGTTTCATCCCATGATTTAGGAATGCTGGAAGATTACTGCAACAAAATTCTATTTCTAAACCAAGGTCAGCAGTTCTACTATGGAAGTATGCGGGATTTTTTAAGGAATCACCGATTGACAAGGGAAATCGAAATTTCCTTCTCTGGAGAAATTAGTGACACGCTTAAAAGGGAACTGATTGACCAAGGAGCTAAGCTTGAAGAGCAAACAGTAAGTTTAATCGAGTCTTCTGTAGACTTGAACTGCATTATTGGAATGCTTTTAGCCGAAGTATCGATTACAAGTATTAACAGTGAACGCTTGGGTCTTAAGGAAATAATGATGCAAGAGGAGGCGACAGAAGATGCGTAAATTTCAGATGTATATTAAGCGCGGGCATCTCAGGGCTAAAGGGTTTACCCATAATGGTCAATAATGAGTTGAAAGCACTTTTGGTCCAACAAACAAATTATCTATAGTAGTTTGATTTCCCCTATTCTATATTTCTTATTTTATTCTGTAGGTATTCAGGCTACATTTGGAGATATATCATTCAATGGAACGACTGTAAGTTTTTCTTTCTTACTCTCTAATCGGTATTTTTTTGCCATGTCGTTATTTAAAGAAATGTACCAATGCGTTTATCGCATGATAACGGACAAGCGTTGGGGACTTTTAAAGCTTAAAGATTCTTAACGGCATTCATCCGGCAATTTATATTCTCGGAATTGCAACATTTCCAATCGTAGGAGTTGTAATTCAAGCTACCATTTTATATATACTTTCCTTTTTTGTTGGTGGCTCTTTTTCGCTTTATAGATTTTGCATGATCATCGTTTTTTTAATGATTAGCGTGCTGTTTTGGGCTTCTATCCTGATTTGCGTTGCGCTATTGATAAATAATTATAAGCAGCGAGACTTTGTGATGGACACCCTGTTGGTGCCAATTCTTTTTGCCGCACCATTATTTTATTCCTTTGACAATGCGCCACTCATTCTAAAATATATTTCTCGCATTAATCCCTTAACATATCAAGTTGATGCCATGCGTGCAATCGCATTCGGCATTCCGGATTTCACTACAATTTGCATCGTTTTAGTTTTCACAGTTGTGGCATATTTATTCGCTATATTCTGTCTTAGTAACACAGATTTCAAAAATGATGAACATTAATTACAGCTCTAAATCCGGTGAAAACTTATGCCTTAAATTCTAAAATAGTGAGGTCTCATCGATGAGAAATGAAATAATCTTATTTACGGATGGCAATATTAATATTGAAGTTCAGATAAATCCTGAACAGGAAACAGTCTGGTTGACACAGAAACAAATGGAAGTATTGTTTGATGTTAAGCATGCTACGGTAAGTGAGCACATCACAAATATTCTGACTTCAGGAGAATTAGATGAGACTTCTGTCGGTTTTTCCGACAAAAGTTCAGGTGGAAGAAAACCGAAGATCTATAACTTGGATATGATTTTGTCTGTTGGATATCGTGTTAATTCTAAAAGAGGTATAGCTTTTAGGAAATGGGCTAATAATGTTCTTAAGCAATATATTATTAAAGGCTATGCTATCAATGAAAAACGCCTTCAGGCATTAGAAAAAACAGTTGATATACAGAGCAGAATGCTTGCCGATGCACTTGATATAGAGGAATCGGATGTGCTTAGAGCTGTAAATGAATATACAGAAGCATTACTTTTACTTGATCAATATGATCACCAGACCTTATGCGAACTAGATGGGAGTAGGCCCACATATCGTATTACCTATGAAGAATGTGTTCATATGGTTGGAAAAATGCGAGATTCTTTTCATACAGATGTTTTTGGAGTAGAAAAAGAAGTTGGAAAAGTATCAGGTATAATTGCTGCAATATATCAAAGCGCTTTTGGACAAGAGGCATATCCGTCGGTAGAAGAGAAAGCTGCAAATTTATTATATTTTATGATTAAGGATCATCCCTATGTTGACGGGTGCAAAAGAATAGCTGCCTCACTTTTCTTGGAATTTTTAGATAAGAATGGGGTCTTATTTCAAAATGGAATCAAGAGACTGAGTGATGGAGCATTGGTGGCGATAACATTAATGATTGCTGAGTCAAAGCCGGAAGAAAAAAGATGTAATGGTCCAATTAGTAATGAATATATTGAATTTATAGAGAAAAAAATAATGATATTATTAAGAATAAACAGGCAGAGGAGATAGGCATCAAAAGGCATATCTCAGTTTCACTTATAAAAAAAGCGGGTTGGAGTGAGTTGAAATAGTTTTATGAAGGAAGGAAATGTAAGGCATGGAGTATAAAAAGAGATTAATAAAATTCAGCAGAAAGCAATTATATGATGAGATTTGGACCAGTTCAGTTTCAGGAGTTGCTAAAAAATATGACTTAAATTATGCAAAATTAATCATTAGCTGTAAACAAGCAAACATTCCATTTCCATCATCAGGATTTTTGGACAAGAAAGCATTATGGAAAAAGATATTTCTGCAGAGATTGTACCTTTACCTGAATCTAATCTGGAATATGTTTCAGTTTACTTAAACAATGCAAGTATGCAAACTTCTAAAGAGAGAGCAGAGCTAGAAAAATAGCCTAAGCAATCAAAACAGTATTTCTGATATTAAAATAGACGAAAATGAAGAAGGATTATACAGGGATATATTAGATTATCTTGATGAAGCTGAACGTGTTATGGTAATTGCGCAGGCATGTTCCATAAAGATTGTTGAGAGGGCAAGATTGCATCCGGTGCTAGCTAAATATAAAACAATGATGGAGGATTATAGAGTTAAGCTAAAAGAAGCAAAAAGCAACCCATACTATAATCCGAGAAATAAACCCGATGGTGAGCCGGTATTTTTTCCTGATTTATCAGAAAATGGAGCGAAGAGAACGATAGCTATTTTGAATGCTTTGTATAAAGGGATTGAAGCATTAGGTGGAAGCATAAATGATGACCTTTCTGTTACTATTCATAAGGACTCTGTACGTTTTAGGTTTGCAGAGAGTAAGGATAAAATCAAACATGAATTGACTAATAAGGATATTCAGGAGCTTGCGAAGTATGAGAAGGACTTAAAAAATGGCTATAGATGGGTTTCAATGCCACAGATAAGGAAATATGATCATGTGTTTAATGGGAAATTACGCATAGTTTTTGGTGAAAAGAATTACTTACGTGATAATGAGTTCCAACGATTGGAAGACCGACTGGGGGATATTCTGATTCGATTCTATGACAAATCAGAGGAAAACAGAATTGAAAGAGAACGTAGGGAAGAAGAACAAAGAATTAGAGAAGCGGAACAGAGAAGAAAAGAAGAAATCCGTGAGCGGAAAAACCTGGAAAGTCAGCGGACAAAGGAATTGGCCAATAAAGCTGAAGACTATCGTATTGCATGTGATATTAGAAGATTTATCGAAGATGCGATGAAAAGTGGAAAGGAAGAATTTTCTCATGAGTGGCTTGCGTGGGCGAGTTTAAAAGCAGATTGGTATGATCCCATTATTGCTGCTGAGGATAAATACCTTGGAGTGCGTGAACATGGAAAATCCAAAGAAGAAAAAGAAATGGGAGATGAGGAAATACGGAAAGGGAAGAGTATATTTTATGGCAGTTGGTACTAAAAACGATTACTTGTGTTTAAGAAGAAATAACAAACAACTCTATGACGCCATTTTTGGCTTTGCCATCGGCGATGCCCTTGGAGTTCCCTATGAATTTCAGGAGCGGGGAAGCTTCCTTTGCACGGACTTCACAGGCTATGGCTGTCATCATCAGCCGGCAGGAACCTGGTCGGACGACACTTCCATGACCTTGGCGACCTTGAAAAGCCTTAAAGAAAATAACGGGAAAATTCATATCGAGGACATCAGAAAGCGTTTTCTTTCCTGGCTACATGAAAATGCCTTTACCGCCAATGGAGAAGTTTTTGACATCGGTCATGCCACCTACGAGGCACTGACCAGTGGTAAACCCTGCGAAGGGGAGCGTTCCAATGGCAATGGCTCCCTTATGCGTATCCTGCCCTTGGCCTTTGTGGAATGTACGGATGAAGAAATCCGCGCGGTTTCCGCCATCACCCACGGGCATTGGATTTCGGAGGAAGCCTGCGTAATCTACGTGCATGTGGCAAAAAGGCTTCTTACCGGAGAGAATATTTTGGATATCCTTCCCACCTTACAATACGACAAGCCTTTCGATAGACTCCATCGGATTCATCAGCTGGATATTTCAGAAATCAAGTCCTCCGGATATGTGGTGGACACCCTGGAAGCTGCTTTGTGGGCAATCAGTCACGTTGAGGAAAATGAGGAAAACGATGAAAGGATAGGACTAATAAGCAAGGATTATGCCAATGATGTTTTAGCAGCTGTGAACCTTGGGGAAGATACGGATACCGTGGGAGCTGTGGCAGGAGGCCTGGCTGCAATTATTCATGGTTTGGGGTATAAAGGAGAACAATGGCTTGAAAGATTGAGAAATAAAGAGCTGATTTTTGGAATGTTTATGGTAAGCGCCTTTATTATTTTGAACTTCCTATAATCAAGTATCTAACATAAAATATTCATAGCATTTATTGAATAGTAGTCTAAAAGATAATGGCAGTATAAAAGGCGAGGGAATACAAAATGGATAAGAGGGAAAACATATTAGAAGCGTGGATTATGGTGGAACATCTCTCTGAGGGAGATATTAAGCTAAATGACAATTTGTTGAAAAAAAGCTGGAGATTCCTAAAGATAGAGATTATTACTCTTTGCTTAACGAAGAAATACAAGGTCAAAATTTATCAAACGATAAGGGTGGAATTGTTCTGTATTTTAATACTTATCCCTTTTTCCACTGTGATTCAATTACTAAGAGAGAAATATAATCTTTCGGAGACAGATGATGAGGTATCTGTGGGAGATAAGTTTTCCTTCGCTTTGTATTTTTGATAAAGAACTAAAACTTCAAGGGAAATGACATTTTTCACAGCCAGTTATTATATCTTACAAAACAATAGTATTCCTCAAGAAAAAAAGATTTTTTTAAAAGTTTGAAAAAGGAAAAATAAGGAAAAATATCAACAGCATTTTTGCTTGCCCGGAAGAAGAGGACTATATAGCATTTTTCAATAAGGCTTTTACAAAGCTTTTGAATCAATACTCGATTCAAACTGAAAAAACTAGGATGAAAGCCTTAAATAACTTGGAAACGGATGCCACGAATTTGCATTCTTTTTTTGTAGATGATTTAGAAAAAGGCAAAAAAAGCATTAAAGCAAGAAATTTAGAGTGCTATCTTTCAGGGGAAAATGAATCGAGAATTAATCTGAATAGTAAAGCCAATACACAGGGTTTTAATCCTGCTGCATTTGAAGAAATCTTACAGGCTAAAAATTATCCTCTTTCACGCTTCCCGGCTAATCCTAAATTTTCCCTTTCTTTGATGCAGCAGCTTGCAGTGAACTTAGCTATTCAAGATAGCAATGAGAAAATAAGAAGTGTAAACGGCCCTCCCGGAACAGGAAAGACAACTTTATTGAAAGATGTCTTTGCAGAATTGCTTGTTGAACAGGCATATGAAATTGCAAAATTAGCAGATAAAGATCTCAGTAAAATGGATAGGTTGAATTATTATGACAAGGCCTATATTGCTGTGATACCAAGCGTAATAGCAGATAAGGAAATTATTGTCGCAAGCTCCAACAATGGTGCGGTTCAGAATATAGTAAAAGAACTTCCACTTATCAATAAGGTAGATGGATCCTTTGTGGATAAATTGCGAGATGCAGATTATTTTTGGGAAATATCAAACGCGAAGCTCTCTATGGAATGGATAAAGAAGGAGGTAGGGAACTATATTGAAGTGCCGAAAGCTATACCTTATGAAGATGAAAAACATTGGGGATTGTTTTCGTTAGAGGGTGGCAAGAAAGAAAATATGAGCGGCATTATCACGGCATTAAAACATGTGGAAAACTACTTATATAATGCTTATGAGTCCAATAGCGATGTTTACGCTCGGTTTTTAGAAAAACATCGGAAACAATGTAAATACAAAGAGGAAAGACAAAGAATCGCGGAAAAGCATGCAGAACTTTTACATCTACAAAAAGAAATAGAGTTTAAATGCATCAAGCTTGAGAAAAAGAGAAAAGAACTAGAATGTGAATTTAAAGCTTTTAAGGAAAAGAACAATGCGGACAGTATAAAGATAAAACAAGAGTCATCCGATATAGAAGGTAAGATGGCTAGCTTTTCCAATCATATTGAAAAAATTCTTAAAGAGAAAGAGAATATTCATCAAGCTATACAGCATTACAACTGCAAAAACCCTCGTGGTTTCAGTTTGCAGCAAAAAAAGAATTTAAAGAAAAAATGCGTTGCTTTTCTGAGGAGCTGTTAGAACTATTAGCAAAGGAAAAAGAGCTGAATTTGGATTATTCCCATTTGGAGGAAGGCAAAAGACGTATTACAGAAGCATTGCAAGAAAATGAAGAGAAGCTATCTTGTAAGAGAAAAGAAAATGACAGCATTATTCAATTAGGAAATAAGGAAATCAGAGCACTATCTGACAAGATTAATGCGCTCTCTATGGAGCTGGAGAGAAAGTCGGTTCAGAGACTTGATATGTATAAAGAATATGATGCACTTCAATTAAGTAATCCATGGTTTGATGAAGAGTACAGAGTATTGCAGTCAGAACTGTTTATTGAAGCATTAAAAGTCAGAAAGCAGTTTTTATATGAAAACAGAAAAAGCATAAAAGCTGCATATCGTATCTGGAGTAGACAGAAGGAATATTTAGAGAAGAAGCAGGTAATAAGTCAAGCATGGAACTGGATAAATATGGTCATTCCGGTGATAGGATCCACCTTTGCCAGCTTCTCAAGAATGTGTGAAAATCTCGGAGAAGGTTCTTTGGGGTACTTATTTGTAGATGAGGCGGGGCAGGCACTTCCTCAGGCCGCTGTTGGAGCACTCTTTAGAAGCAAGCAAGTGATGGTTGTAGGAGATCCCGCTCAGATAAAACCGGTACTTACTTTGGACCCGTCAATCCTCGCTATGTTAGGAAAGCATTATGGGGTATCTAATAAATATCTATCAGACTCTGCTTCAGTCCAAACACTTGTAGATACTATCAGTAAATTCGGTTTCTATAAAGATGAGGATGAATGGATAGGAATTCCACTTTGGGTGCATAGAAGATGTAAAAACCCAATGTTTAATATTTCCAATGCCATCTCCTATGGTGGTAACATGGTGCAGAGTACAGCTGTCCCGGGAAAAGCATCTTGGTATGATGTGAAAGGAAATGCTACTGATAAATATGTGAAAGAACAGGGAGACTTCCTTAAGGAAAAAATATTAGAGTTAATAAAGCAGAATCCTAGTATTGTCAATAAAGGAGAAAAAGACTTTATTTATGTCATCTCTCCATTTAGAAATGTAGCATATCAGTTATCCCAGAAACTTAGAGAAATTAATTTTACAAGATATGGTAAGGATGGAAAACCCAGCAACATTGGAACAGTCCATACATTTCAAGGGAAAGAAGCCGACATAGTCTTTTTGGTATTGGGATGTGATGAAAAAAGCAGAGGTGCTGCTAGCTGGGCAGTTGGAACGGATAACCCCAATATTATGAATGTAGCAGCCACAAGAGCGAAAGAAGAGTTCTATATTATTGGAGATCGCAAGTTATATAATAGTATTAACAGCGAGGTAATCCATCAAACCAATAGAGTTTTACAAGAGTTTAATGGAATAGAAAATGCATAAGCGTATGTCGTTGCCCTAGAATATTTTGGAGCAGTATTCAGATGCAGAACATAGATTGACTCAGCAAGAGATAATCCGTCTTCTGAAGAGCAGTTATGATAAGTATGACGACATTTCCGACTATCGTCTGGACAAGATGGCAAAGTAGAGATAATCGACTCAAAAAAGCCATTTTTGAAATGAACAATAAGTATAAAAAATGATTACAGTATTATCACTATGTAAAGTTTGACAGCAGAAAGGGGAATTCACGGTGAAGGTAATATTGAGTAGGAAGGGTTTTGATAGTGCCAATGGCGGTATAGCAAGCCCGATATTTGAAGATGGTACAATGCTATCATTTCCAATCCCGAGTAAGGATCATGATAAGGATAAAATTGCATATGAAGAATTGACCTGTAATAATATTCCATTAAATAAGATACTGGAAGATCTTGGCTATAAAGGCGATAAATACTGTCATCTTGACCCGGACTTGGAAAGTAAAAGAAGAGTAGTGCCGGTTGAAGGGTGGAAACCTGCATTTGGACAAATAAATCAGTCTGCATCATATCTGATAAATAATCAGATAGTAAGCGGCGACTTGTTTTTGTTTTTTGGTAACTTTAGGCATGTTGTTGAGAGTAGTGGGGAATATAAGTATGCACGCAGAAATAAAAATTCAGCAGATTCATACTATGGAAAAGAAATGCAGGTTATATGGGGATATCTTCAGGTGGGAGAAATTATATCGGACCCTAAAGAGCAAGAGAAATTTTTCTGGCACCCACATGCTTGTGAGAAACGGTTATTTAAAGAAAAAAACAATATAATATTTACAGCTAAAGAGAATCTGTCATTTGCACCAAATATGCCCGGATATGGGACTTTTTCTTACAATGAAAAGAGAGTACTTACAATGCCCGGAAAAACTAAGGCAACCTGGACGAAGCAAAAAGCATATGATGTAGACAATATAAACAAGATAAATAATAGAGATAATAAACGCAAGAATTCAGCCAAAGACCCGGGAGGAATTTATTATGCCGGAATATGGCAGGAACTGGTTCTGAAGGACAATAAGGATTCGGAAAAGTGGGCAAAAAGTATGTTTTGATGTGCAAAATTATGCACATTTCTATTACAAAGGACAGATTATTTTTGCTCCATGGATGAATGAAAAGTCACAGAGATTACTTTAGCCGGATCACGAGAGCAAAGGAGGCATTTAACTTGATTATCAACACGGGACAGAGGACAGACATTCCCGCCTTCTATGCGGAATGGTTTGCAAACAGGCTGAAAGAGGGCCTTGTTTGTGTACGAAATCCCTACAATCCAAGTCAAGTCAGTCGCTATCGCCTTGATCCTTCCGTGGTGGATGTCATTGGTTTTTGCACGAAAAATCCGGCTCCCATGTTCCCGTACATGGAGCTTTTAAAAGCTTATGGACAATACTGGTTTGTTAGTATTACCCCTTATGGAAAAGATATAGAGCAGAATGTGCCGGATAAACATTTGCTCATAGAGCATTTCAAACATCTTTCCATGCAGCTGGGAGTGAATTCTATCGGCTGGCGTTACGACCCGATTTTTCTGTCTGAAAGATATAGCAAAGACTATCATTTGAAAGCATTTGAACAGATTGCTACGGCGCTGGAGGGGTATACGAAAACCGTGGTCATTAGTTTTGTAGACCTTTACCCGAAAGTGAGACGGAACTTTCCGGAGCTTAAGGCTCTTGTGAAGGAAGATAGACTTCTACTGGGAGAGGCTATGATTGAGATTGCTCGTTCCCATGGCATGACACTAAAGCCCTGTGCGGAGGGGAAGGAATTGGCTGAGTATGGGGCAGATTGTGGTGGCTGTATGCTTATCAGCGATTATGAGAAAGCCATTGGAAAACGCTTGCATGTACCGAAAAAGAAGGGGGCAAGAGCAGCATGTGACTGTTATCTTTCCTGTGATATCGGCGCCTATAACAGCTGTAAGCACCTTTGTAAATATTGCTATGCCAATGCAGAACCCTCTATCGTTATGAAGCAAAGTCGACTACATGATCCAAAATCCCCATTCTTAATCGGGAATTACGAGAAAAATGACAGTATTCATGATGTACCCCAGCAGTCCTGGGTGGATGGACAAATGAGCTTGTTTTAGTCCCTCGTTGACAGTAAATGTAGTGCAACTTATACTGAAAAGCATATAGAGTAGGAAAATGGGAGTAAGTAAGGGAACAAGTAAGGGAGCAAGTAAGCAAGGAAGGGAGAGCGACAGCCTCCATATCGAGAAAGTAAAATATTTTACGGAGTAACATCATGAAAGTAACATATCTGAACCACAGCGGTTTTTTGCTGGAATTAGAAGACTGCTATATTATTTTTGATTATTACAGGGGAGAATTACCGCCTCTTGACCAGAAAAAAGAAGTATTTGTTTTTTGCAGTCATGTCCATGCAGATCATTATAATCCGAGGATTTTTTCCTTGCTCGACGGGCAGGGGATGAAGTATCAAGCGGTATTGGCAAACGATATACGGGATAAAAAGCGATTGTCGGAGATCAAGCACAGCTTTGTTGAGCCTGATAAAAACTATCTATTGGGTCATGGAATTCAGCTTGAAACCCTGCTTTCCAACGACAGTGGAGTCGCCTTTATACTAAAAACAAAGGAAGGCTCTATCTATCATGCCGGGGACTTAAACGACTGGTATTGGGAGGGAGAACCTGAAGAAGATAATCGGAGGCTCCGCGAGATTTATCACAGGGAGATTGGGAGAATCAAGGGTAGACATTTTGATCTTGCCTTTGTTCCCCTTGATCCGAGACTGGAGGCGCACTACGCGGACGGGATTCTGTATTTCCTTGAAAATGTGGATTGCGATGCCATATTTTCGATGCATTACTGGGGAGAGCCCGCTGTGATTCAGCGCTTTCTTACCGAATATCCAAAGTATCGTTCACGGATCAAAAATACGGAAACAGCGAAAGGAGAAAAGCTATGAAGTTTAAGATGATTCACGAGAACTTAAATGTATCCGATTTGAATCGTTCTCTTCGATTCTACGAGGAAGCCCTCGATCTACATGAGGTGAGAAGAAAGACCAGCGAAGACTTTATCATTGTGTACTTAAGAAGCGATGTGGGCGATTTTGAGTTGGAGCTTACCTGGCTGAAAGACCACCCTCAGGCTTACGACCTGGGAGAGTGTGAATTCCATCTGGCATTTCAGGCGGATAATTTTGAAGAAGCGCACAAGAAGCATGAGGAGATGGGTTGCATTTGCTTTGAAAATGAAGCCATGGGTATTTATTTCATTGAAGACCCGGATGGCTACTGGCTGGAGGTTTTGCCATAAGTTTACCGATTCGAAGCAGGACAGAGAGATTATTTTAAAGCACCATCCTGATATATCTTGAGAATATAGCCCATGTAGAGGAATTGGTTGTAAACTGTATTTTCGAAGTTGTGGTTGATATCCTATCTATTACTCATTCCTCTAATGAAATTCGAATACTACTGGACAATAATGCTCTAATCGAAAAATTGTCCAGTAGTATTATATTTGTCAAAACCAAAAGCCCTTGCCTTTTAGACATGCGTTCTCACATCGCTCTTCTTTAGGTACAGAATACCGATGCCCAGTGCAGCGAAAATATATAAGGAACAGCTTAGGAGGATCGGAAAATTCAGCTCTCCGGTGATAGAAGTACTGCCCATGCCGTAAATCAGGGTGGAATAGGGCAGGGCATAGTAGGCTCCCTTAACGGTCAGTGTAAGGCCGACCAAGCTACCCAGAAATGCCAGCGCAATGGGAAGGGCAAAGGAGTGGAAGAACATGGACAGGGTGCTTTGCAGGGCGGTAATTGCGGCAATGGAGAGGATAGCGGAAAGCATTCGCATCCAAAAGATTGCCGGAACAGTTCCCGGAAGGCCGAGAATCTTACCGCTTAGAAGATAAATAAAACTGATCCAGACCATGCAGAGCGTACTGAGGAGGGTTGCTGTAAACCATTTGTCCCGAAGCAGTTTTCCGGGGCTAGTAATAGTTAAAATCAGATTCCAGTTACTGCCTTGATGCTCCATTCGCCACAGAAGACTGCAGAGAATGCCGATGAGGGGAGCCAGGAAAAACATCCCCAGAAACAGAGATTGCTGGGTCCAGAGATCTTCCCAAGTATATTGTAAGACACCCTGATTTTTGCGTAAAAATTCACCGTTCCAATCAGTGCCGAAATCAGAGGAATCAGAAGGAAAGGAATCCAGATGGGGTTCCTTTTTAACTTGATAAATTCCGGAGACAAACTGCTGTGCAGACTGTGGCTTACATTTTGCCTGTGGAGAGAAAACAAAGCTTCTCCCTGCTCAGCCCGGGTGAAAAGAAGGAGACCAAGCAGAAATGTACCTATGAGATAAAGCAGGCTTAGGAAAATATCGGAAATGGGGATGGATCTTAGGCTTAGGCTCATGAGTCTTGATGCTTTGTCATAGTCCATACCGATAGGGCTAAGAGAGAAGAAAACGGACCAGGGAGTCCACATATCTGTGCTGATAAAGGCCAGGAATAAGCCGGACAGGGTGCCACCGAAGGCGATGGAAAGGGCTGCAAACTGGCTGGAAAACAGCAGGGAAAGCATGCATTGAAGCTGATACAGAATCATTCCGCCGATAAGTTCTGAAAAGAATAGAACGGGAACAATATGTGACGGAATATCTCCGGTAAAACCTAAGAACTTTCCCCCAAGAAGGACCATACCGATTTGGAAACTACAAAACAGGACAAGGGCAATAAAACCGAAGAAAAGCTTTCCCAGATAGATAGAAGCTCTGCTTTCCAAGGTGGGAAGAAGGTTCCACATAGCGCCTTTGTGTTCCATGTCCACAGACTGGGAAGCAATTACAGCCATAAGTACGGACAGAACCAGGGTGTTAATTATGGGAAGAGCATAAAAGATATTTAACCATGTCTCGGAATGCGCTTTTGTGCCATAAAACAGATAGGCACAATCCAAAAGCAGGGCTGCGAGGAACAGCAAAGGAAAATGCTTATGGCGCGCTTTTTGAAACTCGATAGAAACAATTTTCGGGATATTGCTTAGGGTATTCATAAAGACTCCTTTCCGCCGGTCATTTCCAGAAATGCCTCTTCCAGACTTTTTCCGTTACATTCCAGGTCCTTAAGAGGCCCTTCATAGAGCAACTGTCCATGGTGAATGATACCGACTTGACTTGCCATTTGCTCTATTTCACTGAGGAGATGACTGGAAATGATGACCGTCATATTTCTTTCTTTAGGAAGAGATACAATCAACTCACGAATTTCTTGTATGCCGGCAGGATCCAAACCGTTTGTGGGCTCATCCAGGATCAGAAGCTTCGGATTTCCCAAAATGGCCATAGCGATACCGAGACGTTGTTTCATACCTAGAGAATAACTGCTGAGCTTCTTATCCCTTTGTTCATAGAGCCGGACGGTTTTCAGTGCCGAGGCAATTTCTTCTTCTTTAACGCCCTTTAATTTCTGCACAATCTGCATATTTTCCAGTCCGCTTAAATGCCCGTAACCGCCGGGATTTTCAATGAGACTTCCGGTCTTTTGGAGAAGAGAAAGGCGATTTTGGGAATTTACCGTTTTTCCCAGAAACTGAATCTTTCCTTTGCTCTGGTGAATCAAGCCCAGAATCATTTTGAGGGTAGTGCTTTTTCCGGCGCCATTGGGACCTAAAAAGCCGTAAACGCATTTCTCCGGAACAGATAAAGAAAGGTCTTTTACACGGTAGCTGTTTCCGCTTTTTTTGCTAAGATGCTGTGTTTCCAGAATATAGTTCATGATTTTTTTCCTCCATGTGTTTGTTTACGAGAGAGAATAGCGAAGTAAAGCTTATGGGAACCTTGTGCGTACCTTTATGTTTACCTTAAGAAATGAAAAACTATGGGGAAAGAGGGGCAGAAAGGCTATAGTAGGACGGGTAAGGGAAGACGGCAGTAGGAGAAAGGCGATAGTAAGATTGCTGAAGGCAGTAGCAGGAGAAAGGCGATAGTAAGATTGCTAAGGGTGGACAGCAGTAGGAGACAGAATCATGGAAAAAGAAGATTGTAAAATATTGGTGGTGGACGATGAGAAAGAGCTTAGAGAGCTTTTGCAGGAACTATTAAGAAAAGAGGGTTATGTTTCGGTGGAAGCAGCCTCTTCTTGTAAAGAAGCGGAAAAGAAGCTTTCAGAAAATTTCTATCAGCTGATTCTTTTGGATGTCATGCTGACCGATGGCAATGGCTTTGATTTTTATAAAAAGCAAAAAAATGGAGGTCTACTTTCCGAGGTTCCGGTGATTTTTCTCTCTGCAAGGGACGAGGATAGGGCTCGTTTGCATGGTCTGGGACTGGGGGCGGATGACTACATTACGAAGCCTTTTCTCCCGGAAGAGCTCATCCTGAGAATTGCCGCCGTGCTGAGAAGAACCTGTCATTTGGAAGAGAAAGAGCAGGGCGTGCAGCTTGGGGAATCGCTGGTTTCCATTGATGCAGGAACAGTGATACGACAAGGAGAAAAGCTTTCTCTAACGGCTAAGGAGCTGGCACTTTTTTCTATCCTATACCGGAATAAGGGGAAAATTGTCACCACGGATACCCTCTGCGATGCCCTTTGGCCGGATGGGAATTTCGGCTTGGAAAGCTCACTGCTTGTGCACATGCGACATTTACGGGAAAAGATAGAAAAAGAGCCATCTAAACCCGTATTTCTACTGACCGTAAGAGGCCTTGGCTATAAATTGGAGATAGGAAGATGAGAGGGAATAGAGAACGGAAAATGCAGCTGATTGCTCTTGTGGTTTTGTTGACGATATTCCTACTGTTTGCAGACCTTTTGTTTTTTGGAATTTTTTTATCTCGAAACGGTATGCCTTCTTATCCCGACAGTCAGGAGATTATGGAGCATTTACATAAGGAAAATGACGAGTACCGCTTAGAGGAAGAGGAAGCCGAAAAACTCTCCGGGGCTCGGCAATTTGCCATGCTCCTGGACAATGGAGGCAATATCCTTTGGAGTGAGTTCCTGCCGAAGGAGCTTCAAAAAAACTATACCTTACAGGACGTGGCAAAGTTTACCCGTTATTATCTGGAAGATTATCCGGTGCGAACCTATGTGGTGCCGGAAGGCTTATTGATTATCGGACAAAAGAAAGAGCAGATTTGGAAATATACTCTGGAATATGATGAGAATGCTGTTCGAAATCTTATAGAGCTTCTACCGCTTCTTTTTCTCGCAAATGCGGTCATTCTTGTTTCCGTTCCAATATGGATACAGAAGAAACGGGCAAAGCAAAAAGAGGAAGAGCGTACGGAATGGATTGCCGGGGTTTCCCATGACATTCGAACGCCCCTTGCCATTGTTCTGGGAAATGCGGAAATGATTGCAGCTACCACGGAATCGGAAGAAATCAAAGATCGCGCGCTAAGGATTGAGAAGCAGGGACTTCGTCTTCGCCGCCTTGTAGAGAACCTGAATCTTTTCAGTAAGCTTTCTTTTGGCTATGGGAACTTGGAAAAGGAAAAAATCCAGGTGAGCCGTTTTCTTCGAAAGACGATTACGGAAATGCGGAATCAAACAGAAGATGAAAGGGTGCAGTTCAACTTGGATATTGAGGAAGATTTGCAGGGGCTGGAACTGTGCTTCAATGAAAAATCTAATGGAAAGAGCACTGATGAACTTATTATACAACGCAGTCCAGCATAATCCTGAAGGATGTGAGATAACAGTTAAGTTATATCAGGATGAGAAAAGCCCACGTGTTTCTCCATGTGGAGGATAACGGTTGCGGCATAGAAAAAGCTGCGCTGGAAAGACTGAACCGGAAAAACTATGAGTGGGAGCCCAGCACAGGACAGCATGGATTGGGATTAAAAATTGTAAAACAGGTAATCAATCGTCACCGATGGAAGGTGCAGTTTAAGGAAGGAAGTCAAGGCGGATTTTTGTGTTGTATACAGATGGGATAAAAATGATTACCAAGGGATAAAAGTTGTAGGAAGAGCAACAAAGTATATCAGGCTGAAATAAAAATCATATTAAATTGACTCGCATTGTGCAAAGGTCTAAGATATCCCTGTATAAGTAAAAGGAGGGTGAAAGATATGATTTTAAACAACGAGAAGAAATTGAACACTACGACAAAGTCCGCCGGTGTGGAGCAAGAGTTTCAGAAAATTGCCGGAAAAGAAGCTTCTTCGGTCTTACAGGAATTAGGCTGCACAGCAAATGGCATCAGCGATGAAGAACGGGAAGAAAGACTGGCGAAATACGGCTATAACGACCTTTCCGCCATGCAGAAGCATGGCGTATTCTATTTTTTATTTCACAGCTTTACCGATGCTTTTATTATTGTTCTGCTTGTTTTGGCTATCGTTACCTTTGTTGTGGAAAGGGATATTCTGTCCGGAGTCATTATACTGGCACTGGCCTGTATGAGTGCGGTGATTCGATTTACCCAGGACTACGGCTCCTATCTGGATATGCAGAAGCTAAAGGATATGGAGCACGATACGGTAAGAATCCGGATTCCGGGAAAGGACGGCACGGAAATCAGAGAAGTGCCGGTGGAAGAGGTGGTACCCGGGGATATACAGCTCATCGGCTCAGGAGATATCGTGTGCGGAGACCTCTATCTTCTGGAGAGCAGAGACTTGTTCCTTTCGGTTTCCGCCTTTACGGGAGAATCCATTCCGGTGGAGAAATATACCGGAGTGGATCAGAGAATGTCAATGCAGCGGAATTAAACAACCTCTGCTTAGGCGGTTCCACGGTGAATTCCGGCACCGGAGTCGGCATCGTGGTGCGGACCGGAAAGAATTCCTATCTGGGGAAGATTTCCTCCACCATCCATACACAGAAGAAAGAAACTGATTTTGATAAAAGCCTATCGAAGATAACCAGAATCCTGATTAGCTACATGATTGTGGTGGTTCTTTTTGTATTGCTTATTAACGGCCTGGTGAAGAAAAACTGGTTGGAAGCCTTTTTATTTTCCATCTCCGTTGCGGTGGGCATTACCCCGGGAATGTTACCGATGATTGTGAACGGAACCCTTGCCAAAGGTGCGAAGTTCCTGGCAAAGAAGAAGACCATTGTAAAGAACATGTCCGCCATCCAGAACTTAGGAGCTATCGATGTGCTGTGCACCGATAAGACCGGAACCCTTACCATGGACAATGTTGTTTTGCAGAAATATATCAATGTCAATGGAGAGGATTCCTATGTGGTTTTAAACTATGCATGGATGAATGCATACTATTCTACAGGGGTAAAGAACCTCGTTGACCGGGCTATCCTATCCTACGGTGCGGAAAGCGATGTGCAAAAATACGCCGGAGGCTATGTGAAGTCTGATGAGATTCCCTACGATTTTGAACGTCGTAGAATGAGTGTGGTGATTTCAATCCGGGGGAGAACATTTGGGAGAAGAGACAGAAGAAATTCTTCCTAAGCCCCAGGATGAGGTATTGATTACCAAAGGCGCTTTGGAATCCGTACTGGCCTGTTGCAGCCGAATTCGGGTAAAGAAGGAATACATGGACATTCATGAAGAAGACCTTCAGAAGATCAATGCCCTTTCCGAGAAGTTAAATCATGAGGGAATGCACGTCATTGGAGTTGCCGCAAAGAGAAAAAATGCAGGAGACACCGCCGTTTTTCATGCGGAGGACGAAACGGATATGACCTTCCTGGGTATTATTGCCTTCCTGGATCCGCCCAAGCCGGACGCCAAGGAAGCCATTCACGGACTGTATGATGCAGGCGTACAGGTAAAGGTCATTTCCGGCGATGCCCCTGTTGTGGTGGAGCACGTATGTAAGCTGGTAGGCATGAAGGTAGGAGAACAAAATGCGGTAACCGGCTCCGACTTGGAAAAGATGAGTGAGGAAGAGCTTTCTGCCGTTGTAGAGAAAAAAGACATTTTCGCCCGTCTCTCTCCTATGCAGAAGCAGCGAGTGGTGGATGCCCTTCGGAAAAACGGACATGTGGTCGGTTATATGGGAGACGGTGTAAATGATGCGCCCAGTCTTCATGATGCGGATGTAGGCATTTCCGTGGACAATGCCACAGACGTTGCCAAGGCCAGTGCGGACATTATCCTCTTGGAGAAGAGCTTGACCGTCATTTTAAACGGTATCTATGAAGGAAGACGAATCTACGGAAATATCCTGAAATACATGAAAATGGCATTATCCGGTAATTTCGGAAATGTGTTCTCCGTATTGATTGCCTCGATATTCTTGCCCTTTTTACCCATCCTGCCCTTGCAGATTTTGATTCAGAATCTGATTTATGACTTTACGCAGATTGCGATTCCCTGGGACAATGTGGACGAAGAATTCCTGCAAAAACCCCATAAGTGGAACAGTGCATCCCTTGTGTCCTTTATGAATGTGATGGGTGGCGTGTCCTCCGTATTCGATGTGATGACCTTCCTAGTACTTTGGTTCCTCTTGGGCTATAACAGCCTTTCCATGCAGAACTACTTCCAGACAGGATGGTTTGTAGAAGGCTTGATTTCCCAAATCCTGATTGTGCAGTTCATCCGTACCTCGAAGCGACCAATTCTGGATTCCAAGTGCGACTCCAGACTGGCACTGGCTTCGGCACTGGGCATTTTTGCAGCCATCTCCATTCCCTATCTTTTTGATAACTTGAAAAACACGGTATTTACGGAGATGCCCATGGCGTATTTTGCGTATTTGCTTCTTATCCTTGCACTGTATAGTTTTACCATTGAAACAGTGAAGAAGCTCTATATCAAGAAATATGGAGCTTGGCTGTAAGGCAAGGAGGAAATAAAGAAAGCTTGGATGCGGTACAGGTCGTAAAGGGGGCACGCTCTCGCTAACTTCGCCCTGCAGGTACTAAGCGAAAAAAACTTCATTGACATTCGTTTTTCGCAAGTACCCGCGGGCTCAGATTACCCCCTTTTCTGACCTATACCGCATCCAAGCAGGCACTATTCCAGTTCCATTGGCAACTTTTCAAAAAATATGTTTTGCCAAGCTTGCTTTAATTGATTTTCCCGAATGAGGTAAGGCTGAACGGCAATGTATTTCGGGATATCTTCACTAACTAAAGATTTAGCCAAAACTCTTCCTGCTGCTTGGCCTTGTTCATAGGGACGCTGTGTACTGATTCCTTTAACAATTCCTTCTTTCATTTTTTCGGCAATTTCATAATCCAGGTCCGTTGTGAAAACAGCAATATCTTTTCGATTTAATTTGTCTAAGGCTTTAATAGCTAACAAGGCGGGCTGATCCCAGCTCACGTATAAGCTGGAAATTTCAGGATACGCATGAACTAAGTCTGAACAGATGGAATAAGTGTTTTCTATCGAGTAAAAATTTTTTTGTGCTACTACATTTACAGAAGGATAGTGTGTAAGAAGTGTTTTTAAGAACCATGCTATCTCTTTCAGAGGTACCATAAAAAAATTTGCGCCGTGGGTAATAAGGGCAGTATTCTTAATGGTCTTATTTTTCCAGATAATCGCCTATCATTTTCCCAATATTATAACCATTTTCATGTTCATCCACGGAAATACAAGAAACATAATTATTTTTATCAAATCCTTTAGGGATATTACTTAAGAGAATTACTCTTGTGTGTTTGGATAATTCTTCAAAGGCCGAACTGGTTTCTATATCGTCTACAGGTATTGCAATTACCGCATCCGGATTTTGATGTTGGATGCTCTCTAATTGAATCTTTTGTAGCATGGGATCAAAATGTGCGTCCATAATGGAGATGATTTCGATGCCATACTTTTCTAATTCGTCTCGTATTCCTTTCTGGTGTAATTTTGCCCATGCAGTTCCGGTGTAGTGGAAAGAAATTGCTACTCTGTACTTTCCGGTAACTAATTGTACTTTTTCACGTTGAGAAATTCTAATTCGATCTAATGATGTGGGATCTTCTCCTCTTGGACCCTGATGTAAAATACGTATGGAGTTATTGGGACGAAAATCGACATTAACATATTGGATATTTTCAACTTTCTTTCCTTCATGTAGACAGAGAAGCGTTTCGAAAGAAGTTTTTGCCAGCTGAGCAGTATTCCGTCTAATGTGGGATAAATCTGAGGAAAACGCATCGGAGGAATTCTGGTCATCCCAACCGATTACGGAAATATCCTTTGGGCAGTCTATCTCAAAAAAATGCAATGCCTTCATAAGCAATGAGGTTATGGGATTATCACAAGCTATAATGGCTGTAACAGAAGGCGATAATTCTTTCCGTATTTGCGAAAAAATAGACTCCTCAGATTCCATCAATGAAATCTTCACAATATGGGGGACTAAGGATGTATCAAAGTCATTCAGTTCTTTTTGATAATAATGCATTACATTTTCAGTGGTACTGGAAGGTATTTGATTGACAAGTAATAAAATGTTTCTATGTCCTTTTTCCAATAGTGCTGAAGTGGCTTGAGGGATTGCGCTGGAATAATCGGAAAGAATTTTATAGCAAAAATTACTGCTGCAATTGTTTTCAATCAATACAAAGGGAGTATTGCTTTTTATCAAAGGAATAAAATTATTATCATCCATGGAACAGGGAGCAATGATGAGCCCTAATGTTTTTTTGCTGGATAAGGCGTTCAATATCATTTGTTTTTCAAGTTCAGTATCATTATTAGAGATGGAAAGCAATAACTGATATCCCCTTTTCACAAGAATTGCATGTAGTTCAGTAAAAAATAAGATATAAAATGTATTCTTGAGATTAGGGACAAGAAGCAAAATTTGGGAATTGGATCCAGGGAATTAAGTTATGATCTTTGGATTTTCTTTGGTAGCCGCATTCCTTTATAATTGCTTCTACTTTTTCCTGTAAACTTGGAGAAACATAACGAGTATGGTTGAGAACATGAGAAACGGTGGCTATAGAGACCCCCGCTTTCTTAGCAATTTCCTGTAAATTCATTTTCCTAATCTCCAATCTATTATAGTATATATTGTTCTTTTCTTATCTGTCGTAGTGCTATATTTATTGCTAACCTCATCACTGAAGTTTTACGTAAAAATAATTTCGAAAAACTATTCATAGGCGATATGCATATAATTAGTGTTGCATTGTGACGAAAAATTATGCAATATGAAATAATTATATTGCAATGACTTATATAGATTAGTACTATTTACATATATCACAAGGACGTAAACTTAATCAAGATTAAATTTACGTAAATTTAAAGTACTAAGGAGGAACGACAAATGAAAAAGAACAAGAATGTACGTTATGAGTCTCGTATTCGGGATGGCATTAGGAGCATTGGTGGGATGTTCATCAAAACAAGATTCAAATAATGAATCGTCATCTAAAGTTTCTGAAAAAGCGCAAGAAAATTCTGATAAAAATACAGCTAAGAAATCTTTTTGTATTCTGTACTAACACATTAAACAATAGCTTTCAAAGCTCAATGGACTCAAAATTCAAGGAATTATGTGATAAAAAAACGGTATCGCTTATACTTGTTTAGATCCTGATTATGACTTAAATAAGCAGCTTAGTCAGCTATCAGATTGTGCCAATAGCGGATATGATGCCGTATTTGTGATTCCTGTAGACTCTTCCGGAATCACAGCAGGCTTGGCAGAGATATCTGATGCTAAGATTCCAATTTATAATGTGGATACTGCTGTAATAGAAGAAGACATGAATAAATATGTTACTCAGTTTGTAGGAACGAATGCTTTTATGGCCGGAGAGTTGGTTGGAAAGCAATTAGTTAGCAAACATCCCGATGGAGCCAAAATTGCTATCTTGGATTTTCCTTCAAATGAGAGTTGTGTGGATCGTGTGAATGGATTTATGAAAGGTTTGGGAGAACAAAAGGATAAGTTTACCATTGTGGCACAACAGGATGGTGGAGCTGCATTGGATAAATCCTTAGGTTTAGCTGAAGATATTTTGACCGCTAATTCTGATTTGGATGCATTTTTCTGTATCAATGATCCATCAGCATTAGGAGCTGCTGCGGCGATCAAAGCAAGTAATAAAAAAGGCAAAGTAGAGGTTTACAGCATTGATGCATCTCCTGAAGGAAAGCAGGCATTATTAGATGGTGATTTTACAGCTGTAGCAGCACAAGTTCCTTTGCAAATTGCTGAGCATGCATTTAATGAGGCAATGAATGGAGAAGGTAAGAGTTCAGAGAAAAAAGTTTATTTGGATTCTCATTTAGTGGATAAAGAAGAAGCTGAAAAAAACATTAAAAAGATTGGCAATAATCTTTGTTCCTAAAGATTGCGTTTTGAAAGGTTCATAAAAGATGGATACTCCCATTTTGGAAATGATAGATATTAAAAAAGTTTTTTTCCGGAATATATGCATTATCCGGAATTAACCTTTCTTTGGAAGAGGGAGAGGTTCATGCTCTATTAGGAGAAAATGGAGCGGGTAAATCTACATTGATAAAAATTCTTGGAGGAATATATAGACCGGATTCGGGAACAATTAAAATAAAAGGTGAAGAGGTAGAAATTCACGGAGTGAGAGATGCCGAGATGAAAGGAATCGGAATTGTTCATCAGGAGATTGTTTTAGTGCCACAATTAACCGTGGCACAAAACATTTTTCTGGGAAGAGAATTGATGGGATCCTTTTTCAAGGGTGAAGCGGAAAGAAATGAATATCCAAGCTGAAGAAATGCTTCAAAACCTGGGAGTTTCTATTTCTCCCACTACCTTGGTTTCTTCACTTACCATTGCACAACAACAAATGATTGAAATTGTCAAAGCAGTTTCTTTTCAGGCAAAAAAATCATTGTAATGGATGAGCCAAGTTCGTCTTTATCTGTTGAGGAAGTTGAGCAGTTATTTCAGATTATTGCAAGACTGAAAGAAAAGAAAATTAGCATTATCTATATATCCCATAGGATGGAAGAAATCTTTAAAATCGCAGATCGCATTACAGTTATCAGAGACGGATGTTATATTGGCACGAAGAAAAAAATGGTGAAACCGATGTAGATGAGCTTATATCTATGATGGTTGGAAGAGAATTAAAAAGAATTTAGTGTTCCTAAAAACAAATCAGCAAATCAGATGAAATAATCCTGGAAGTCAAAAAACTTGAGCTGTAGACCGTATTATTCGGATATTAGCTTTCAACTTCATAAAGGGGAGATATTGGGATTTGCCGGTCTGGTAGGCGCCGGAAGAAGCGAGCTAATGGAGTCAATTTTTGGCGCACGTCATTTTACTAAAGGAGAAGTATTTCTTAGGGGAGAACAGGTGCATTTTTTCAATCCGATGCAAGCGATTAAGGCGGGGATTGGATTTGTTACAGAAGACCGAAAAAAAACCGGATTAGTTTTGGGAAATACTGTTTCGTTTAATCTATCATTGGCTTCGCTAGATAAATATCAAAAGGGCATATTTCTGGAAAAAGATAAGATGGATGAATCAGTTCAATATTACACTGATAGACTAAATATTAAGTCTGCAGCATTAGATGTAAAGTCAACTCAGGCATCCAATCTTTCGGGAGGAAATCAACAAAAAATAGTCATTGGAAAATGGCTCGCCATAACGCCATCCATTCTTATTTTAGATGAACCTACGAGAGGCATTGATATTCATGCAAAGCTTGAGATTTACAACTTAATTAATGAGCTGGCAGAAGGCGGTATGTCAATTTTGCTAGTATCCAGTGATTTGCCTGAAATCATACAACTTTGTGACAGGGTTTGTGTTTTGAAAGAAGGAATTATGACCGGAGTTTTAGATAGTCATGAGTTAGAACAGGAGAATATTATGCGCTTTGCTGCGGGAGGGAATCGGCATGAGAAATAGAATAGAAAAGAGTAAAGTTCCCATATTATTTCTGATAATATCGGAATCATGGTGGTGCTTCTTATTTTATGTATTATAGTTTCGCTTGCTACTGACAAATTTTTGACTTCCGAAATATTATTTCTGTTTTAAGACAAATTTCAATTAATACCTATATTGCCCTGGGAATGACCTTGATAATTATTTTAGGGCATATTGATTTGACAGTAGGAGCCGTAGTAGCAATGTGTGGCACATTAACAGTAGGGTTTATTGTAAATCAGGGACTACCGGTGGAGCTTGCTATTATAGGAGGCGTTTTGCTAGGCGTTTTATTTGGATTTATAAACGGCGTAATTGTATCTACATTTAAAGTGCCGTCGTTCATTATCACAATGGCAATGATGAATGTTGCAAATGGAATTGCCTATGTATATTCAGGTGGTCAGTCCACCCGTATCACAGATGGATTTTTTATATCCATTGGAACAGGATACCTATTTTCCTTGATTCCGCTACCTGTTCTTTACATGATTTTGCTCATTATTGTTATTAGTTTTCTTCTGGTAAAAACCAGATTTGGAGTTTATGTCTATGCCATTGGTGGAAATAGAGAAGCGGCAAGATTATCCGGTATTCCCATCAGAAAAATTGAAATTATTGTTTTCACATTATCGGGTTTACTTTCTGCATTTGCAGGTCTGGTACTTGCTTCAAGAATGTACTCAGGACAGCCTTCTGTTGGAAGCGGGTATGAAATGGATGCCATCGCTGCATGTGTACTTGGAGGAACATCCATGGCAGGAGGCAAAGGAAGTATTAGCGGAACTGTACTTGGAGCAATGGTCATTGGCATAATATCCAATGGACTAAATTTAATTGGAGTGAGTTCCTATTGGCAATTGATAGTAAAAGGAATAATCATTGCCACTGCTGTAATTTTGGATTCTCAGAAAGAGAAGTTTAAGAGAAACGCTATCATCAGAAAAATAATATACAAATATCATTTTATACTAGGAGTAAAAATGGAGATATTTAGAAAAAAATGTCATTCGCAGATTCGACAGGAGATGCTATTCCATTCTACCACGATGGGGTATATCATATTTTTTCCTTAACACCTCCGGTGGGGACAACCGTATATCCGGAAAGACTGCGTACTACTTGGAGCCACACTGTTTCAAAGGATTTAATTCACTGGGAAGAGCTGCCTACAGCTATCTATCCAGGAGAAGGGAAGGAACCGGACGCTTCAGGAGTTTGGACAGGTTCAGTTCTGTATGGAGAAGGCAAATACCATGCGTTTTATACAGGCTATAGTATCCAGGCTGAATATCAGCAGACCATTTGCCATGCATATAGTGAGGATGGGATAAACTGGAAAAAGGATACAGGAAATCCGGTTATTAAACCACTGATAGACCAATATGAGCAACAAGATTTTAGAGATCCATATGTGTTTTTTAATGAAGACGAAAAAAAATATTGGATGCTGGTTTCTGCTAGAAGACTGGATATGCCGGTAACCAGACGAGGCTGCATTGTATTGTATCGCTCTACAGATTTGGAATCTTGGGAGTACTATGGAAATTTATATTCACCCGGTCATACCAATTGTCCTGAATGTAGTGAAATTTACAAAATGAAGGATACTTGGATTTTATCTTATTCACGTTTTTCTGAATTTGGAAATACAATTTATCGTACAGCTAAGTCTCCTTATGGTCCATGGAAAAAAATGAAAAAAGATGGTATAGGAGGAAGACGTTTTTATGCAGCAAAATCTTTAACGGATAAAAACGGAAGACGAATATATTTTGCATGGGCACATGATCGGGGACAGTGTAGTGATAAAGGAGAATGGTATTGGGGTGGCCGATTCTGCATACCTCATGAAGTGAAACTCTCCGAGACCGGAGATCTACTTGTTGATATTCCACAGGAGTTTACAGAAAGTATTCACAAAACAATTCCTTGGAATTATCTTCCTGTCTTAGGGGAGTACAAAAGATATGGTGCAGAAAGCATAGTGCTAGATGCCTTAGAAACAACCGGTTATGGCTTTTTAATGCATGACAAAAAACGATTTTATTTCCATGCATCTATTATTCCTAAAGAAGTAAAATGATAGTTTTGGAATTCTTTTAAAGTCGGATAAAGAGGCCAGTGAATGTCTTTTTCTTGAGTTTGATGTAGCAATGCAAAGAGTATCTCTTTTGTCTTTACCGATGGGCGTTGATCCATTCTGGGAGCAGTCATGCCAAGCTGTTCCGGAGGCATCATCTCCCGGACCGGATGGGTTTCGTGTATCGGAAAAAAACTTTTTCTATCAAGACAGGGGCGGTCATTGATGTAAAGATTTTGTGGATCGTGATATGATTGAGGTATTTATAGGAAAAGAAATTGCTTTCACTTATAGGGTTTATAGAAGCTCTGAGTATGAGATTGGCATCATTGCTCAGGATTCTAAAGTGGAATATGCCAATATAGCGCTGTGTGATTATACATAAAATATATTTGATATATTGTAATAATTCGAAGAATTTTTAAAATCGTTGTTATACAGTGTAGGTTTGAGATGGAGAGAATCGAGGGGCGTTCGATACAGGCTTATCCGCCCACTCCTCTTCATTGAACCCTGTCATCGCAAAGTTCTCTCCGATCATAATTCTGTCTCTCCCGCCATTTTCATGTATCGCTCCAGTCGAGCAAGCATTTTGTCCAAGCTAAAGTAGCCCGATTCTCGTGCGACTTCCGTACCATCAATCTCGGCTATGACTGTTGGAACCGATAAAATCCCTTTCTGAGCCGCCTCCTCCTGATGATCTTCAATCGGGAGATAACTATAATTCACCGTAGGATGCGCCCTGCTGCCATTCCTCGAGCTTGCGTCTGATTGCTACGCAAGGCGCACAGGTCTCCGAGCCGTATTGTTTTACTTCGATTCTCATACTTTCACCATTATTTCTCATGCTTTCACCATCATCTCTCATACTTTCACCATCATCATACATCATCCTGAAGGAAAAGCTGCTCTGTTTTCCGAATGTGAAATACAGCTTTGATTCAGAAGAACAAATTATCTTAACTTCTCTTCAAAGATTTCTACAATTGTTTTCTCCGTTCCCACCATACCGGGGGATGCAATTAAGCCCATATTCCGCATGGTGTCTTCCGGGGTATTTCCATTGATACCATGCACTTTGTCAATGTGGACGCCCTTCATGGCAAATGCCACGGAACGGAATGCCGCATCACAGGCAGCTACACCCTTCATGGTACAACCCTGGTTTCCCCCGTCGCAGATCATTCCGGTGATAGAAGATGCCATGTTGTTGAGGGTGTATTCCATTTGCTCCACAGTGCCACCCTTTAAGTATACTAAACCGCAGGCCATGCCGGTGCCGGCGGCAATGGCGCATCCGCAGAAGGCGGAGAGCCTTCCGGAGTATTCTTTGATATAGGTGCAGATGAGATAGCTCAGCATGGTTGCCCGGTAGAGCATTTCTTCACTTAAGCCATGAATCTTATAAACGCCGTATAGGGGCATGGTGGCAATGATCCCGTGGGCGCCGGAGCCGGTGATGCTCATGGCGGGCTTGTCTAAACCGATGACACGGGCTTCGATTGTGGCGTTGCAAAGAAGGGATGCGGTCATTTGCTCGTCTGAAGAGATGACCTGCCCTCCGTTCATGGCCAGCAGCTGTCTTGCAAAAGTGGTGCGGGGATTTTTGAGAGCCTCTTCAAAAAGCTCCAGATTTCACTTTATACGCATCCTTTACGAAATTCAGATTTCTTTCCAAGGGAACCGTATTTCACATAGTCCACGAGCTCTGCCAAAGTATATCTATGGATGGAATGAATTTTTGTGATGCCGGTTCCTTCTGCTACCTTGTTCGATTCTGTAATGCCGCATCCTTCTTCTGTCTTGTCCGATTCTGTAATGCCGGCCTCCGGCCCATCTATCGCCTCATCTTTCTCTTCAGCCTCCAGCACTGTCTCCCCATTGACTACAATCTTCGTGATATTGGTATGTGTGTCACGAATCGTAAGAAGAACCTTGCTTTCTGTTGTTTCCAAATGTTGCTTCCATAAAAAAATACGGCTGGAAATTCCGCTAAGTGCCACGGTGATTTTTCCCCTCATCAATCAGCCTTTGCGCACATGACATTGTCGGCAGGCGTAACATTTGCCAGAGACCCAGGCCCTTATCAGGATTCCCGGCAACATATCCAAGGGCAGCGGCAAAAACATTTCCCACTTCTTTGGAATTGGGAATACCGCAGGTGAAGGCATTTTTATACATGCCGCTATTCATAGCGACATTTAAGTGAAGCAGCTCGCCCTTTGCGTAGGACTTTGCTTTTGCGACACAGAAGGAAATGGCTCCCGGGTTCTGTTACGCCCAGTGCCGGAACCATATCTTTTTTGATTAGTGTGCTTAATTCGTGCATATTTAGAAACCTCCCCCGCTTTTGCTTTTTATTATAGCATTTTTTGAACCTTGATAGATGCTTCATCTGATGAATAAAAAGGATGAAAAAGGAAAATAAAGTATGCTATAATACATCTGCTTTTTCCGAAATGTAAGTTTCTACGAGAAAAAAAGCTGTTTATAAAAAGAAGAAAGCAAAAAGTAAGGAAACGTGAGGGTGGTATGGGAGAGAAAATAATAGAAGAAGCGAAGAAAGGTTAATCTTACCGAGCTGTTTTATGATTTGGTTTTTGTCTTCGGAATTTCCAAGATTACCCATATCTTGGAAAGTCTGGAGAGTGGAATCTTTAGTTTAAAAGAGATTATCATTTATACCGTTGTTTTTGTTTGTTTCATCAGCGTATGGAATGTGCAGACCGTGTATATGAACCGCTATGGAAAACATAATCTTTTGCATATCATCATTATGACGGTTTTCCAAATGCCGGCTTTAGTCTTTATGGCGGCAAATGTCAGTTCCGATATGGAGGAAAGCTGGACAGCCTTTACACTGGCGCTTCTATGGATTGTTGTCATACAATTTCTGCAATATATCTACGCTTATATACAAAACAAGAATAGTGAAAAGGATCGAAAACTGATTCGGGATTTTTTTCAGCTTCTTTTTGTGGGCATGATTAGTATTATAGTCAGCTTGTTTTTGTCAGGAATCGGACGCATCTTATTAACCGGTTTTGGCTTTATTGTAATCATACTGGGTGCTATTTTCTTTCGAAAAGATATGGCTAGAGTACCCATTAATATGCCACACCTTATAGAAAGATTAACACTCCTTACTATTATTACCCTTGGGGAAATGCTGATAGCCGCAGCGGATTTCTTCGAAATAGAGAAATTTTCGTTTTACTCCGTTATTATAATGCTTCAGGTAGTAGCTTTATTTTTGTTCTACATCACGGAATTTGACCATGCCATTGAGGAGAATCTTCCTTGTCAAAGCGGGGCAGGACTGATTTACAATCATTATTTTGTGTGGTTCGGTTTAAATCTTTGTACGATTGACCTGGATTATGCTAATGATGCCATGGGCATTGCCCGAGTGATTATGATGTTTTTAGGATTATTCCTCTTTTATCTTGGTGTGTTTAACAATGCGCATTTAAATAAAAAGAGCCACAAATTGGATAAAAACTGATGATTCCTTTTGTGCTTGTTTATCTATTAGGTCTTGGCAGTTCCTTCATATTCCAGTCCAATGGTCCGGTGATTACGGTCCTTTGTACCTAACGATTGTTTTGGAAACCGTACTATTCGTATCTTTCGTAGTACGACGTTTTTCCGAAAGAAATCAGAAAAGAAATGATTGGACCATAAAGGAAATAAGAATATGTTCCATTTTAGAAAAAGTGGTACAAGTACCTAAAAATCTAAAATGGGAGAAAAGTAGAATTATTAGGTGGTGACATAGTGAAGGTAGATATTCAAAAAGTAAATTCTATGAAGAAGAGCAAGCGATGATTCGTGTTGTCAAAGTGACGGAGAACGTTCAAACTGCCATCAATGCTCTTGAAAACAGTGACCCCTGCTATCACGGCCCTGCTCTAATGGGAGAAAGCCGTTTCTCTGTCCCATTGATAAAAATCTATTATATCGAATCCGTGGATAAACGAACCTTTGTTTATACAAAGGATAATTGTTTGGAAGTCCAATATAGATTATATGAACTGGAAAATACGCTAAGTCGGAATTTCTTTCAGAGCAGCAAAGGCAATGATTATCAATATGAGGAAAAATAAAGTCAGTGCGAGCAGAAACTTAACGGAAGAATGACGGCAGAACTTTTGAATGGAGAGCGTGTCATCATTGCAAAGAACGTATGTGAAAAGAACTGAAAGAAAGGCTGGGACTATGATATGCAAAAAAGTAAAAACTATTTTTTCAGTCAGACTTTAATGATTTCGACAGCCATTCTTTTTGGAATTGGAATTTGATGTTTATTCAGCACTTTTTGCATCAGGAGTACAGACCCTAAGTTTGCAATGGAGTGATCCCTCTTTCTATTTGTCTCACAGGATTTTTATCCTCCCTTACCGACATATTTTCTTTTGGATATGGATAGTTTGAAGAAAAAGCGAAAGTATGGATCAGAATGGGGATTCACTTTGTCTCGGTTCTCGGAATCGTGGTTTCTGTGCAAGCCTTTTTCATTGGTTCGGACAAATCATCAACTTACGCATCATTTGTCTTATGTACAGCCTCATTTATCTCTTTGTCTGGTGTGCAACAGCATGGATGGCAAAAGGTAGATGAGATTAAAATCAATGAAGCTATTAAAGATATGCAAGATTCGGAATAAGAAATAAAGCGTTTTATGAAAATAAAGCTTTTTCATGGAAAAAAAGTGCAACTCAGTAGGCTGTAAATGCAGCTTGGTAGGGTGGCACTTTTTTATGCTTTACAGGTTGATAAGCTGATTTATGTCAGAAACCGGTGAGGCAAAACTATAGTTAAGACAACAGGGCAGAATTGTGGGAAGAAATTACAGGGCGAAAATCACAAGATGGAACCACAGGAACCATAGGACAAATTGGAACCGCGAGGGGCTATAGGACTGAATGATAAGACGAACTATAGGATAGACGTACAGAAAGAACTATAGTGGCGCCAAGAAGGAGCGAATCGGATGAATGCAATCACGGTAAAGAACTTAGTAAAAACTATGGTAAAAACGACTGCGTGGATCATATTTCCTTTTTCCGTGAAAGAGGGGAGTTTTTGCATTTCTCGGGGAGAATGGTGCGGGAAATCAACGACCATCAATATCCTCTGTACCATTTTTTTGAAAAAGACAGAGGGGAGGTAGAGTCTTTTTCCCACAAGCTTGGAGAAGAAGATGATAAGATTCGAGAGAAAATAGGCATTGTTTTTCAGAACTCAGTTCTGGACGGCGTATTGACTGTAAAAAGAAAAATCTTCTAACGAGAGCTTCCTATTACGGAATACACAAAGAAGAAATTTTGAGCGCTTACATCCCTTTAATGCAGGCCTTCGAATTGGAAAAGCATCTGGAATAGAAAATATGAGAAATTATCCGGAGGACAGCGAAGAAGAGTGGATATTATCAGAGCGCTTTTTACATAATCCGAAGATTCTCTTTTGGATGAGCCCATAACCGGGACTGGATCCCATGTCCAGAAAAGTTGGTGTGGGAGTATATCGATTATCTTCGGAAAGAAAAAAACAAATGACAATATTTCTTACAACACATTATATGGAAGAAGTAAGAGAAGCAGATCGAGTTGCGATCTTGGATAAGGGGTAGAATTGTAGGGAGGACACACCGGCGGCTTTAAAAAGTAAATACACGAATACAAAACTGATTTGGTATGTAGAGAAATGTAGTGACAATGAAGCTGTGCTGAAAGGCATAGAGCATTCTTATGAAGCGGATCACTACATTGTGCCATTGGAATCAAAAGAGGGGCTCCATCTCAGTGAGTTCCTCTATACAAATCGAAATAAAATCAGAGATTATGAAATTGTAAAAGGCAGTATGGATGACGTATTCCTACATTTAACAGGAAGAAAGTTGGAGGTATAAGATGAGGGGGATTTTTGGGATTTATCAAGAGAAACGTATTGCTGTTTTTCAAGGATTGGCAGAGCATTCTATTCTCTCTACTGACATCCATTATTGTGCTTGTACTGTATTTATTATTCCTGAAAGGCACCTTTGTTAGTGCGATACAAAGAGCAATGGAGCAGTATCCGGGACTGGCTTCTATGGTTCCCCAAAAGGATATCGCTATGTTTGCAAATCTTTTTTTACTGAGTGGCATTTTAGGCTCCGCAATGATTTCAGTTCCTTTTAGTTGTATTACTGTACTCGTAAAAAGATAGAGCGAATAAAGTGGATTATGATATTCTGGCAACACCACTAAAAAGAGGACAGATTATCTTTGCTTATTTTTGTGTCAGCTGTACTTTCTTCACACTTTTGAACCGGATTCATTCTGGCTATCGGTCTTGTTGGGAATTAGCATGCAAGGAGATGCTCATCTTGAATGCAATTCAGCTTGTAAAATCCTTTTGCTGTCGTTGCACTTGGATCTATCTCCGCAAGCGCAATTTTTATGATTGTGGTTTTATTTTTCAAATCCGTTAGTGCTTGCGAAGCTTTCTTTGGACTACTATCAGCAGCTTCGGGCTTTGTGATTGGAGCCTATATTCCTATTTCTCAATTTTCAAATGAAGTACAAACCGTATGTAACCTGTTTCCTGCGAGTCAAATAACGATTATGTTGAGAAATATACTGCTTAACGGACTCTTGGAGCATGTCAATACAAGCCTTGCAGGAATGGATCAGGGAATGTTTGTTCTTAGTCTGAAAGAATACTTTACCTTTCAAGCCAAACTGTTTAAGGGGTATTTGGATATGAATAAAATGCTGGGATATATTTTGGGAGTAATACTACTCTGTATTGTAGCGCAAATTATGATTTATTCCGTAAGCTATAAGAAAGAAACTAGGACAGAAGATGGACACTTAATTAGGAATAGTTTTCTTGACATGCAACTCAATAAGATATACACTATCAATTGATAGCAAAACCTTTAAGGGAGGCGATCTTTATTTTTCTCAGTAGAATATCGAAAAAGACAGGAAGTGCTTGCTTTCCTTGAGGAACTGAAAGCATTTTTAAAGGGAAATGATTTTGATATAGACCATGACTTAATACTAATTAAGAAAAAGAAGGTAGATGACGAAGAGTATTCAACACCTTACACATTGCTTGATTTAGATTACAATTCCGAGGATGTTGTGAATCGGCTTAAAGAGTTGACCGGCAGAATATTCAGAAACCAAGATTGATAAGGATGATTTAAACCCTCCGTTACTATTCGTTTTTGGGAAAGATATTAACAGAAGGCTTGTATATATGAAGTTAAAGATAAAGAAGAAAGAAAATCTGAGGAAACACATTTTATGTGTGTCATTCCACTATGCAAAAGAGAAGATGAAATTTCCTTATGCATAGTGGATGGGAAAGCGGAGGTGAACGATGGAAGCAAGTAAAGTTATTAGAAAAGTGCATATGGATTGTCCGTTATGCGATAAGAAGCATGATGTAGAGGAAAGAAAGCGCCTGGCAAGTATTACGATAAAAGGGGATAAGGTAGATTATGAAGAGCACTTTTTTTACTGCATAAACGCTGATGAAGAAGAGAGGGAATTTGAGACCGGAGCGATGGCAAATGAGAACCTACTTAATGCAAGGAATGCTTATCGCGTTTTACACGGCTTATTGACTTCTGAAGAAATTGTGGGAATTCGCAAAAGTTATGGTCTTTCACAGGTGGATTTAGCTCGTCTACTTGGATGGGGGGAAGCAACGATTTCACGATATGAAAGTAAGGCTATTCAAGATGAGGCTTATGACACTATGTTGCGTATGATAAAAGATAATCCTCTTGTTGCACTAGAACTTCTAAAGAAGAATGCAGATAAGTTTTCTGAGACCAAAAGAAGACTCGTGCGTTCTAAAATTGTGGGGAAACTCGATTCTATGGAAAAGAGTATTTGACAAGGCAGGCTTTGGAAGCGGAGTATGCGAAGTTTGATGCAGCAACAGATTTTAATGGTTTCACCTTGCTGAATATTGATAAAATTGAGGCGATGATTTCGTATATTGCTGAAAGTGTATCCAATCTATTCAAAGTTAAACTAATGAAAATGCTTTTGGTATGGAGATGCATTGTCCTTTAAACGACGCGGTATTGCCATGACGGGTATGGTATACCGTCATGAACCAATGGGAGCATTGCCTGTTGGCCATTATAGCCTGATGAATTTGGAGAATTTAAATATTCGAGAGGAAGAAAGTAATAATTACGATTTGATGCTTCATATTTATCCGAGTAAAGGAATGGATTATGCTGTTCTTACAGATGAGGATAGGAGCATCCTGGACGATGTGATAAAGAAGTTCAAAGATTATAAGGCGAAGGATATTATAGAGTATATGCATGGGGAAACGGCATATACGAAAACGAAGGCGGGAGAAATGATTCCATTTGGCCTAGCCAAGGACATTAGAGAATTTTGAACATAAATATCCTTACGTAGCTGTTTTGCAATCTTGAAATCTGTAGTTTTGCATCTTTGATAGCCATATTGACATTCGGCATAGTGAAATTATAATGAATTTTAGGTTTATTAAAGAAAAACTTCCCTCTTTTAGCTTCCGGCCTTGCCGTTAAAATGAGGGGGGATTTTAGGAGGAATAAAATGGGACTCTTAGACATTGTGAAGAAATTAGCTACAGGAGCTCCCGATGAGGACAATCGGAAAAACAAAGCAAGGATGCGGGAAATCTTTAATTCGCTGGTAGAAGGCGGAGACGACTACAAATTAATTTATTGTCACTTGGAGAACTACAACGATGTAGTTGTGGCTAAGCGTCACGATTCACAGCAATTTCATCGTAGGCTATAAAGCCCGGAGAAGTTGTTGTGATTCAGGTCAGTCCGGACTTTGACGGAGTACGGAGAAGCAGAGGTCTTCAACAAGGAAAATGGCGGACAAGTTGCCGCTTCCTGGACAGGGATTTTTGTTCGGTGGCGAAGGAAGGAAAAATGTATCAGCTTGAGCCGATTACTTATTCGCCCGGAATCAATAGGGGAGCGAAGTATTGTGTGGCGGTAACGCAGTCCGGTGAAGAAGTCTCAGCCTTTCATAAGTTTTGTAAAGCAGGCTTCTAAAGAAAGGCTTCTAAAGAAATATAAAGCAAAAGAGTATTTGACAAGGCAGGCACTTGCATTTTTGCAGGGTGCTTTTGATTTTCAAATTTCCAAAGAATTAAGTTTTAAAAAGCGTTTTCGAAACAACTTACCGACTAATAGTCGAAAAAAACTTGACAACTGATTTTTCCTGTTTTATCATAAAAACCGACCAATGGTCGAAAAATATCAAATAGGAAACAAAAGCTCAAATATGGAGCTCGGAGCAGATAGGAAAAAAACAGGGTCGGATATAGAGCAAATAAGAAAAAAGAGGCGGATATGAAAAAAAGGGGAACAAAGAAAACAGGAACTGTTAAAGCTTGCCTATCGCATGTTCATAGAAAAAGGCTATGAGAATACCAGCATTGACGAGATTGTGGCTAAGGCCGGTATCGCAAAAAGGCACTTACTATTATTATTTTGCAAGCAAAGAGGCAAACGCTGGAAGCAGTCATCGAAATGATGATAGAGAAGGAGAGTGCCGTAGCCAAAGGAGCTTCTTCAGACACCGCTTTCAGTACCGGAAAAATTGGTTTCGGTTGTAAATGCCTTTCGTCCGGAGAAAGAGGAAGCGGTGATTACGGATGTTCTGGAAAGAAAAGAAAAATATCGTCATGCACGATAAAAATCTGCAAGAAAAATTGTAGAGGTGGCGGTGCTGATTCTGGCAGAGATTGTTCAAAGAAGGAATAGCACAGGGAATCTTTTTCGTGTACGCATATTGAAGAGCGAGTGAAGATGCTCCTAGTTACGAGTCAGCATATGTTCTGATTACGGAGATTTTGGTGAAAAAGATGTAGAGGTGTACATCGATATGCTGGAGAAGTCACTGGGGCAAAACCCGGAACCATGCATTTTATCAGCAAGGTCTTAGTAGAGGGGGGCAAAGGAATGAGCAAGGGAATGAGTGAATGAACAGAATGAAGGGCAGAATCAAAGTGCAGAACAAAGAACAGAATGAAAGGGCTGAATAAAGAACAGTTCATGCTGGATAAAGATGAATATCGATATAGACCGTGGTTATTCTTTCTCTGTGCATATTTTTCACATGGATCTTCTGGATACCGGCAATCTTTGTTTCTGAAAAATAAGGGAGCGTTATTGATGCTGCTGGGGTCTCCTTTGCACCGGCTGTGGTCTCCACTGTATTTGTGCTTGTATCCGGCTGTGAGGACTTGAAGAGATCTTAAAGAAAAGATTATAGGCTTTTTATAAAGTAAAGTGGATGAATGTATTTTTGGGCAGTGGTTATTTATGCACTGATTATTGTTTTTCTATACTTTTTATCCCTTTTATTTGGACAACCTTAAAGCAGTTTTCCTTTACGGAAGATTTTTTTCCTTTACCGGAGTGGGAATAGGATCTGCTTTTGTGACCATTACACTGGCTTCGATTATTGAAGAAGTAGGGCTGAAGGGATATTGCGAAGACTCCATAGGGCAATATATGGACTGGTTTATTGAATCTCTGATTTTTGGAATCTTGTGGTCATTCTGGCATTTTCCCCTGCTCTTTATTAAGGGGACATATCAGGCAGGACTTATGGTTAATCCCTTGTTTGTCATTAATTTCTTCGTGGGCGCCATACTTATGGGATATATCATCACATGGGTGTATCTGGTCAGCGACCGCTCCATTCTGGCCTGCATGGTTTTCCATCTGTTTGTAAACTTTCATGCAGGAAAAAAATCGCGATGACGGCGGAGACAAAGTGTGTAGAAACCATTGTGATTTTTCATCGTGACGGCGATTATTGTATTGCTGAATAAGAAAATGTTTTTTGGAACGGAGCACGTTGGAAGACTCTTGAAAACACGATTTGGGGAGGGAAATTAAGATGAGTTCCGGAATGAAAAAGTTCCTCCTTCTGTGGATGGGGGAGCTCATATCGTCTATAGGTGGCGGACTCACTTCTTTTGGTCTTGGGGTTTATGTCTTTCAAAAACAGGCAGTGCGGCAGGAATGGCCTTGGTGACTTTTACTTGATTTCTGCCTACCCTTCTTTTCACTGTTCCGGCAGGAGTGTTGGCTGACCGTTACGATAGAAGAGTTCTGATGATGATTGGAGACGGTTGTTCAGGACTTGGCATCCTTTACATTTTCCTCTGCATGCTACATGGAGAAGCAAACCTCGTTTCAGATATGTATAGGCGTGTTCGTTAGTGCCATATTTTCCTCCCTTTTGATCCTTCTTACAGAGCAACGATCACGGATTTATTATCCAAGGAGGAGTTTTCCAAAGCCTCCGGATTAGTGTCTTTGGCAGGAAGTGCCAGATATCTGTTCTCGCCCTGTTATAGCAGGCCTATTGCTGGCATATCATGACATTTCCCTGTTGCTGCTCATTGATGTATCTACCTTCTTTGTTACGATTACAACGACCTTTATTGTAAGGCGAGGAATTAAAAGAAAACAGCCTCACAGAGAAACAGTCCTTTTTGGAAAGCATGAAAGAAGGCTGGAGAGCAATCCACATAGAGAAAGGCGTTTTTTTGTGCTTTGTCCTGTGTTCTTCTCTGATTACCCTGTTTCTTGGGACTTTGCAAAATTCTTGTTGAGCCGATGATTCTTTCTTTTTGCAGACTCCAAGGTGTTGGGCATTGTAGAAACCCTATGTGCAAGTGGGATGCTTGTATCGGGGAATACTTCTCGGAGGTTTCGGCATTAAGAAAGAATATGGAAAAGTTCTTCAAATCTCCTTTTTTTATGGCGGGAATCTTTATGATTGTATGTCAATATTTGAAAATCTGGTCAGCATCAGTATATTTGGTTTCTTTTTCTTTGCTACTTTGCCTCTTTGCAACAACTGCATGGATTATCTTTGCAGGACAAATATACCGGATGCTTTACAGGGTAGAGCTTGGGGGATTTATAGGCTTTCTCGCAGCTAGGCTATGTTCTTGCCTATGCAGTTTCCGGCTTAGCTGCGGATGGTCTTGGGAGTCTGAGCGGAATGGGTGTCGGACGGGGAGCAGCAATGATGATTGGTATTTCGGGTGTCTTTCTTTCTCTTGTGGCAGTCACATTTCTTCGTTTTCCGTCTATCAGAGAACTGGAAAAAGAGAACGGGTAGAGGAATCGTAATAGGGTAATTTCCAGAAGTCTAAGGCAATCTAGTGAGTTTATGAGGCTTAGTCAATGCATCAGAAAAATGAATCTTTTCGCGCGTGCTGTTTATCATTCTCATCATAGCGATATCCGGTGCGGCAATACTACAGATTTTCGCACCGGAATATATGGGAAGAAACTCTGCGTATGGCATTTCTACAGGATGGCAGAGAGAAATCGGCTTTTGGAATATTGCCGTTTTGGTCATATTGATTACGGCGTACAGGCACTACAATTGGACCCTATCTAAAATCCATTTTGCTGGCTCTCATTCTCGGTGGAATCGGTATCGGAAGCAATCATTTTATCCATTATCTTAAGATGCATCAAATGGTAAATTTGATTGGCGCTGTGGAAAATTATCTTCTGGTTCTTGCCTGGATAATCGGATGGAAAATAGAAGAAAGGAGGCAGGATTTATGAGAATATGCGTAGTAGGCCTTGGCGTTATAGGCACAACATACGGGTATGTGTTCCAAAAAGCCGGGCATCAAGTCGAACATTTGCTGAGAGAAGAGAAAAAATCGAAGGCACCGGAAAGTCTAAATATCAGTTTATTAGATGGACGCTATAACAAAAAAGGAGAAGAAAAAGCGGATCAATACGAGGTGAATCTTGCCGAGTCGAATGCAGAGTATGATTTTATTATTTTGAGCGTGGCAAGCGGAAAAATAAAGGATGCTATAACGACGCTTTCCCAAAACCATATTACAGGAAGCTTGATTTTTGTTTTTGTAACTTTTGGAATAGTCGGGAAGAGATTGATGAAATAGTGGGTGCTTATCCTTATATTATCGGCTTCCCTACTGCCGGCGGAAAGCTTTATGGAGAATGAGCTTGATTGTGTTCTCTTTCGATCACATCATGCTGGAAAGTGAGGGAAAAAGCAGGGATTTCCAATTACAAAGCTTTAACAGCTCTTCTCGCTTCTGCAAATTTGAAAAACGGAGATTCCTCACGACATGGTGGAATGGATATGGCTTCATATGGCCATCAATGCAGGTGTCACCTCTTCTGCTGCCCGGGAAGGGAAAAATTGAGCATCCGGCGCAGCTTGCTCTTAACCTGATGAAGGATGCCCATGCCTTATCTATTACAGTAAAGGCAATAAGAGAAACCATTCAGGTGGTCAAGGGCAAAGAGGCGTGACTTAGGCTTCTATAAAAAATGAACTTTCTCCCTGTATAGGATTCCGGCTGCCTTTTGCCGGAATTTCTTTATGAAACGAATGTTCAAAAACGAATGAACTTACCTGAAGAATCATGACTTTACATAGTGATGTAGGGGATATGCTATATGGGTGCAAATGTGTTTATAAGACCGGGAAGTTAAAAGCATCTCGAGCTGCCGATATTTTACTCTACTATGGATAAAAATCTTGGCATGATTTTTTGATTGACTTTAGGGATTGGCTTTTAACATTTGTTTTTCAACATTGGTGTTGGCTTCTACTATTTGGAGAATCCCTAAGCACTTATCCGCTTCAAATATTTTTTCAATGTCTCTTGAATGCTGTCCAGAGAATCCACCATTCCCCGGTCAATCCATTTTGAAAAAGCACATTCCAGATAGCCCCCACATTGAAGGCAATGAGGTAGTCCGGCTCCAGTTCTCCTATAAGCTTTGCAAAGGGATTGCTACTCATATCCTCTGTTTTACTGTACTCCGGAAGAAATTCATTTAGGCGAATCAGGAGGAAATACAGCATTTTATTTTTGTGCAGTAAGGAAAGAAAGGCTTTATTTTTATCGCAGAAGGAGAAAATAACAGTGAGCGGATCAACATTTTCCTTGGAAAGTGCCTCGGTATATTCCACGATTAATTCGTTCAGAATGGACTCCAGTACATCGTCCTTGGAACGAAAGTTCAGGTAAAAGGTTTTTCTTGCAAGGCTTGTTTCCATAATAATCTGCTTTACGGAGATTTCTGCATAGGGATACTCTTGCATTAGCTTGAGTAAAGCAGTGGAAATCTCCTTTCTTGACCGTACAGCGGATGGATTTTGGCTTTTCTTCATAGCATACTCTCCTAAAATACACAGAAAGCAAAGATTGTGTATCTTTATTGAAATGATTTACTTTCCTTCGATGCTAAAGTACCATGCTCTTGCAAGATACACAAGTGAGTAGTTTTGGAGGAGAAAATGCAGGTTTTAATCATCAATGGGAGTCCGAGAAAAAATGGAGTGACGGCAGCAGTGCTTCATAGGATTGAAGAAAATCTTCGGGGAGCAGGTATAGAAGTGCTATTTTACAATCTGGGGGAAATGAAAATGTCCCATTGTACCGGCTGTAACTATTGCTATAGAACAGGACATTGCTGTATGGAGGATGATGCAGAGCTACTCTCCAAAAGAATTGAAGAGGTGGACGGAATCGTTTTGGGTTCTCCAACTTACGCAAGTAATGTATCCGGATTAATGAAAGATTTTATAGATCGAGGACATTTTGTGATGGAACAACTGCTTCATAAAAAGTACTGTATTGCGGTGGCAAGCGGGGAAAATTACGGAAGTCAAGATACTTTGAAAGTTCTTAAGAATCTTGTGTTATTTTCCGGAGGAAGATTGAGCGGACAGCTTCGGATTCAAGCCGGCTTTAACGAACTTGAGGGAATGATAAGGAAGAGGAAAGGACAGATTGATCAAGTGTCGCAAAACCTTATCATGGCAATGAAGGGGAAGCAATACTATCCTATTCAGAGCATAGTTCATTTTTTCATTTTCCATCTGGGGATTAAGCCCTTTGTAAAGAAAAAAGGCATGCTATATCAAGGGGTTAGGGAAAGATGGAGTAAGTTGGGGATTACCTGAATAAAGGAGATTTTTGTATTGGATGCAGAGAATCTATAAAAAAATATTTGACAAAAAGCAAAAATCCCTTATAATTGGCACGGCGTCAGTTACAAAAAGGAACTAATTGACATTTTTAGTAACTTTACGACAAGTACATATGGAAAGGAGTCAGCAGATGTCCAAGCAAAAAATCAATCTTTTTGTAGGTTCTATTGGAGCGTTTATCGGTATTTTTGTTTTTATTGCTTACATTCCCCAGATTTTCGCAAACTTGCAGGGAGACAAAGCTCAACCTTTTCAGCCGCTATTTGCAGCAATTTCTTGCCTGATTTGGGTTATTTACGGATGGACTAAGGAACCGAAAAAAGACTGGATTCTTATTATTCCTAATTCAGCGGGAGTGATTTTAGGAGGATTAACTTTTCTTACTGCTTTGTAATCCCATGTAATGAATATGAAAGCCGGCGACTTCTTTAGGAAGTTTGCCGGTTTTTTATTACTTGCCATTTCGGTGGAATTAGTCTTAATAAGAGAAGAAGCTGAATATAGAGAAGAATTCAAACTCAACTGCCGGTAGAATAGGTAGAACTCAACCGCCGGTTCCTGTCATTTTCGACGGTTTCCTGTAAGCTTTGTGTCGTGAAAGGAGGTGTCCGATATGGATCAAATCAAAATCGGAAAAATTTATAGCAGCTTGCAGAAAGGAAGAGGGCATGACGCAGGCGGAGCTTGCGGAGAAAGCTTGAATCAGTGATCAGGGCGGTATCCAAATGGGAAACCGGAAAAGTCTATGCCGGATTCTGGGATCATGCTGGAGCTTTGCGGATTTCTGAAAAATCAACGTAAACGAACTCCTGTCGGGCGAAAGAATCATGGCAGAATTCTATAATAAACAATTGAAGAGAACCTTCTCGCAATGAGACGAGAAGTGGAGGAAAGGGACAGGAGAGCCCTTAAGTTGGAATACTGGCTGGGATTCTCGACAGTGCTCTCCGATCGGTCTTAATCCTTTTGGCATCCTTCCTGGTGATGCCTTTCTGGCTGAGAATGGTACTCTCCGCCTTTGCCCTTATGATGATTTTACTGGTAAGCTTTATCGCAGTTGGTATTGAACAGAAAGCCGGGTACTATGAATGCGGGTGTTGTCATCATCGCTATGTGCCCTCCTACAGTAAGGTCATTCTATCCATGCACAAGGGTCGGGCAAGATATATGAAATGCCCTGTATGCGGAAAACGAAGCTGGCAAAAAAAGGTATTGGGAGAAGAATAAAATCATGTGTGGTTTATAGAAATGCTGTTAACAGCGCAGTAATTCTTCTACTAAAAGTTATTATCTCATTTTGATTTTCTGTCTATGCCATAAAAATGCCGTTTACGGCAAAAATATGAAATGAATCTCTTGCGAATTTTCCGAATAATGAGTACAATATTTCATAAAAGTGCCGTTTGCGGCAAAAATATAAAATGGAGATCAAGATGGAAATCAATGGAGAAATCAATAGAGAGGTGTATCTTAATCGACTTATTGTCAGAAAACACAATGGCTTCATTAAAGTGATTACCGGAATCAGACGCTGCGGGAAGTCGTATTTGTTGAATACTTTATTTTATAAGCATTTACTTTCGGAAGGCGTAGAAGAGAGTCATATTATCCGATTCGCCTTTGATACAGCAGAAGATTTATTAAAGATTGGAGAAGATCCCATCGTACTGGATAATGAAAAAGAAGAGCGCAAGGTGGATCCCTCCCGATTTATTACCTGGCTGATGCCACAGATTCGTGGTGAAGGGATGTACTACCTTTTGCTGGACGAGGTGCAGAAGCTGGGAGCCTTTGAGTCAGTGCTGAACGGATTCCTTCGGAAGCAAAATGTTGATGTTTACGTAACAGGCAGTAATTCCAAGTTTCTGTCAAAAGATATTATAACTGAATTTGAGGGAAGAGGGATGAAGTGCATGTGCTGCCTTTATCTTTTTCCGAATACTATGCATTCAAAGAGGGAGATAAAAGCGAAGCCTATGATGATTACTCCGTTTACGGAGGGCTTCCGGCGGTTGCCCTGATGAGTACGGAAGAGCAGAAAAGCAATTATTTGATATCCCAAATGAAGAACGTTTATCTTCGGGATATCGTGGCCAGATATTCGGTACAGGATGAAAACGCCTTGGGAGAAGTAATTGACGTCATTGCCTCCGGCATTTCCACCCTTACCAATCCAAGGAAAATTGCCGCAACGATGAATTCTGTTCATGGGACAAACATCAGTGATGCAACAGTGGATAAATACATTACCTATGGGGAAGAAGCATTTATGCTTTCTCGGGTAAAAAGATATAATGTGAAGGGCGAAAGTATATCGGAACCCCTTATAAAATCTATTTTTGAAGACCTGGGCCTTCGCAATGCCCGACTGTCATTTCGGCAGATTGAAGAAACCCATATCATGGAGAATATCATTTACAATGAATTGCGATACAGGGGCTATCAGGTAGATGTGGGGAACCGTGGAATCCAGGGAGAGGGATGCAAATGGGAAAGAGATTCGGTGCAGAGGGAAATCGATTTCATTGCTACATTAGGAAGTAAGAAGTATTATATTCAGTCTGCCTATGCCATTCCGGATAAGGAAAAAGTATGAGCAGGAATGCAAACTTTGAGCGCACCATGGATTCCTTTAAGAAAAATCATTATCGTAGAAAAACGTATGAAGCCTCGCTATGACGAAAAACGGATATCTGATGATGGGAGTTAAGGAATTTCTTTATTGGATGGGAATAGCTTTGCTGATTTAATTCATGAAGAGTATCGTGTAAAGCCCACGATACTTTTTTTATGGTATTAAACTCGAAAAATAAAGGAGGAATTCTACCGGAATTTTTTTCGAGTTTGTTTGCTTTGAAGCAGATTGACTAGTAGCTATATGCCCGATTAAAAATAATGCGCAATAGCAGGATGATAAAAAGCCAAATGCTCGAATGAAAAAGCCAAATACTCAGGGCGAATAGATTGGATTAGGGTCGGAAAAATTTAATCAATGATTTAAACATGAAGGGTTTGATTTTTGAAAAGCCTACCCAAAACACAGAGGCAGATAACGAAAATAGTGAGGAATGATATGTCCGCTTTTAAAAGCTAAGTCTTATACAAAAATACAAGCTGGAAAAAGTATATACCTATGTTTACAGCACAGGTTTTCTTTCTCCTGCGTGTCCGGAGCAGAGTGCGAGCGCTCTCCTCTTAACAAGGAAGGAAGAAGTTCCTAGAGCCTACTCTGTTCTTGTCCTGTCCGAAACCGGCATACAGGAAATAGAGCTTGAGAGGACTTTCTGGACCGGGAAAATGATTCGCTGCTTTTTTCATTTGGAAACGACTTCAGGGGTAATCAAAAGCAAAGAAAGAAATTGTTTATTTTACCGGAGATTTTTTTCTTCGCCGAAATCATCCCGATTAAGAATGGATTTTTGCCCTTTAGCAAAGTGCTGCCGGACAATGCAAGAGAGCGGTATTTTCAGACTGTTTCAGAGGGAAGGCTGATTCCGTCTGCTTTGAAAAAGGAAGTGTATTACGGTCTGTCCCGCTGTTTTGCCCTTTTTAGACTTTGACCCTGGAAAAAGAAGCCAAGTGGAAATGCTTTTCAGAAATAGAGAAAATGCCTTTACGCACCATGATGACAGGACGAAGGATGCTCCGAAAATCGACAGTTTAAAAATGCTAAATGATGCACTTTATGCCTATACTTCGGGAGAAAGCACAGGTTCAGTGAATAAATGGGGAATGGACTATTATGCTTTGCAAAAATCTCCTCCGAGGGCAAGGTAAAGAAAAGCTTTTGAGTCGGAACAGTTGAAAACGGGAGGAAAAAGTCCGGGGTAAATGGAACTTTCACGCATTCGGACTATCTAATTTTCACACCGCTTTTTAACAATGACGATTGGAAGGGAAAGCAAACTCTTTTCCCTTAGTAAAAGAGAGTATCTGGATATTACATGCCAAGAGGCATGACAAAGCTATATATTACACAATATTTGCGGGAGAGCTTTGTCTCACCGCTCTGTATGATAGAGGACTGAAAGAAATCGGGCTTTTGCAAGATAGAAGGGATAGAGAGAGAATAAAATCCAAAAAGGAAGAGTCTTTATGTAGGATTGGTCTGAAAATGGGGATCTAAACTCGCCCTATATTTAGACCTGTCCTGCATAGAAAAGCCTATTGATTTTTTTATTCCCTCCTCCTCCTTCTTCCCATATGCTTCCCATGCTTTTTTGTAAAAGATCCGCATGGATTCCCGACAATCATCCGGAGAAAGAATCACTGCCTCTTTTCCGAAGCGATGGAAATATTCTTCCAACTGTGTTTTTGGCCAGTTAAAAATAAAGAGTATTTCCTCTTTTTAATACATCCGGCCCTGTTTTTAGTAATGAAATGAAACTTTTGCAGGCCCTTTTCCGTTAAGCGGACTTCGGCTTCAATTCCTTTGGATGTGGATTGAGGACTTCTTCAGCAATTTCCTGAGCTCCAGTTTTCGGCTTTCATTCGGAATGAATTTATCGGAAGAGCTATATAGGCACGAATTCTTGAGATACGGAAGGATCTGTATGCCGGTTTCGTTGTCTAAGCAAAGAAGATAATTACACTGCTCCTCTTTGGATGCGGCAATACAATAAGGTTGAACCGTAAAAATTACTTTTGGAGCGGAAGTGGAAGTAAAACGGATAATACTATTTTTCGAATGGCAGTGTTTAACTCCTCAAAGATATCCTGAAAGAGAATTCTCTCACGGTCTTTTTCTGGAAATAGATAGGTAGGAGCTGAAAAAGTCATTAAGATACTGGGAGAGAGAAACCGAGAGAGCATATTATTTTTCAATAGAATGCATGATGTCCAAAGAGCGTCCGATGACCGTTAAGGTGATGGCAGCGTTTCGCTCACTCTTGAATTCCGTATTTCGCATATAGCTGTTCATGATTTTTATCCGCGATGGCATCGGCGTCCTCCTCGGGAAATCGAGGAAAATGCACTAAGGTCGGACAAAATAGTATCGAGGAGCCTTTCCTTTGTTTCACGATATTCATCAAAATATTGAGTAAAAGCTCTTTAAAAATCCATTCAGATTCACTGAGCCGTCCTTCTTATAAAAATCAAAGAGCTCCGCATCATTCAAAAGGCGTAATCGCATCTCTTCCGGAATATATATTTTGTACTTCTGTCATGATTTCTCCTTTTTGAAAAATCTTGATTTTCAGAGGATATACGCTTGACCTACTTTTTTGCATATCTCTATTTTTCATTTTTAAAACCCCTATCAAAAATTTCTCCATCTGAATTTTCCTGTATAATCCCCCATAATGGGATTGCTTAATATCATAATAATAACGAAAATTACAGTGCTTATAATGAATTTGGGGTTGAAAAATATTTATATTCCTCAGCTTTTTATCTCCTGAAAAACGGTATATCATAAAGGCACGAAAGACACATACAGCAAACAAGTGTATTTGAATTTGGATTAAATGCGGATGGTTCATCCTGTGTCTTGTATGTCTTAGTGGATTTCACTAAGTATAACTAAAAACAGTCGGAAAGATACTAACAGCAAAAATATGTGATACCTGGCTGAGATAGTCGGCGCGAGGCTAATGTCCCGGCGCTTCCGGGATGCAACACTCTGCTGGAAGAGGCAACTGCCCCTTACCTTATAAAGTATCTTGTGGCTGTTTCTTTTTAGAAGGAGGTAGGAGCAATGTTTTTAGAGGAATTAAGAAAAGAAGAGAATCTGACATATACGGAGAATGGCGCTCTTACCAACAGGAGTACGAACTCTTATTGTTTGGATCTTTTTGCTACCATTGGGGCTCTACAATGCAGAAGACAATGAAATCATTTCCCGATTTATCAAGGCCTATACGGAAGACAGAAATATGGCGATGAAGATCTTTTTCTTCGCAAGGGATATCCGAGGAGGACTTGGGGAGAGAAGAGTGTTTGGTCTATACTAAAGTGGCTATCTCTTCATGAGGCGGATTCCTTCGGAAGAATATTGCAAATGTTCCCGAGTATGGGAGATTTGATGACCTTCTTTTCCTTCTGGACGGACCTTGCGAAAAAGGATATGCTTAGCTTCATAAAAGAGCAGTTGGATAAGGGATCTTGCTCCTGAAAAATCGAGAGAGCGTTTCTTTATTGGCCAAATGGCTCTTCCGTGAATACCAGCAATAAGGATACCGTTAAAAGAGCCAAGAAACTTGCAAAAGCTTTTAGGCTTTAGCGATGCAGAGTATCGTAAAGTCCTTGTTTCACTGCGGGCAGAAATAAAGTTGATGGAGAATTATCTTCGGGAGAAGGATTACTCCTTTTCCTATGAGAAGCAGCCTTCTAAAGCCTTGTATAAGTATAGACTGGCTTTTCTCAGAAATGACAGGGAGAGATACTCTGCCTTTTTGGATAAGGCGGAAAGTAATCCTTCTGTAATGAATACGGGAACCTTGACGCCCTGTGATATCGCAGCATCCATTATTCATAAAAATATAGTGGAAGCGGAAATCACGGAAGAAGAACGCCGTTCGATGGACGTCACCTGGAAGGCACTTCCCGACTATACAGGGGCGGAAAATGCTCTTGCTGTAGTGGACGGATCCGGTTCCATGTATTGTAACTGGGGATCCGGATACATGCCGGCAGCAGTGGCACAGTCTTTGGGGATTTATTTTGCGGAGCACAACAAGGGCTGTTTCCATAATCATTTTATTACCTTTTCTGAAAATCCGAGATTGGTGGAAGTGCAAGGGCGGGATATTGTGGATAAACTTACGTACTGCATGAGTTTTCAATGAGTGTGCCAATACGGATTTACAGAGAACTTTCGACTTAATTCTGAAAGACGGCCATTCAAAATAAGGCAAAGCAGGAGGAACTCCCTGAAAAACTCTATATCATTTCGGACATGGAATTCGACTATTGTGCAAACCATGCGAAATGACGAATTTTGAGTGCGCAAAAAGAAGTTTGCAAAGTATGGCTACAAGCTTCCGCAAATTGTATTTTGGAATGTGGAAAGTAGAAACCCGCAACAGCCGGTTACGAAAAATGAGCAGGGAGTTGCCTCTGGTGTCCGGCCTCTCCACAGATTTTTCCATGCTTCCGAGGATTTTAGATCCCTATTCCTTTATGCTGGAAACACTATCTTCCGAACGCTACCAAAGGATTTGTGCGTAGAGGGAAATGTATGTTTAATATAGAGGGAAAGGTCACAAGGGCAGTTTGTTTTGCATCAGTGGTGGAGGACTGCGCCATTCAACAAAATAAAAAGAATGTGTGACTACGACTTCACAGCCGGGAGTCAAATTCGTATTATGCCGGATGTGCATGCCGGGAAGGGTGCACGATTGGGACGACAATGACGGTTCACGATAAAGCGGTTCCAAATATTGTGGGTGTAGACATTGGCTGCGGAATGCATACGATTAATTTGGGGAAGATGGAAATAGACTTAGAAAGATTGGATGAGGCTGGTGCACTTTTATTCCGTCCGAATGAGCGTATGGGATAGAGAACGGGAAGAGTTTGACTTAGAGGCATTTCACCGTTACGGGCAGCTTAAAAAATCCAAATCGTCTTCGGAAAAGTCTGGGAACTCTTGAGGAGGAAATCATTTTATCGAAGTGGATATTTCGAAAGACGGAACGAAATATCTTGTTATTCATAGCGGAAGTCGAAATCTCGGGAAGCAGGTAGCGGAACTGTATCAGAAAAATCGCTATTGAACAGCATAAAGGAGTCACAGACATTCCCTGAGGACTTATGTTACCTATACGGAGAGACTTTTACAAGACTATCTCCATGACGTTGAACTATGCCAGCATTTTGCAAGAAGAAATCGGGAGATTATGATGAAGATTATTTTCGAAAAATGCAATTTATGTGGAACAGATGCTTTTCATACTGTACATAATTATATTGATTCGGGAGAAATGATTCTTCGAAAAGGCGCTATAGCAGCGCATGCAGGAGAAAAAGTTCTTATTCCCTATCAATATGCGAGATGGAAGTATTCTGGCTCTTGGAAAGGGAAATCCGGAATGGAATTATTCCGCACCGCATGGGGCAGGACGGGTTATGTCCAGAACTAAGGCGCAAAATGAGCTCAGCATGAAAGAATACCGGGAAAGCATGAAGGGGATTTACTCAAGCTCTATCAATCAAGAGACCTTGGATGAAGCGCCCATGGCCTATAAGTCTTTGGAGGATATATTAAATGTCTTGGAAGATACGGTGGATATTATCGAGGTGTTGAAACCGATATACAATTTTAAGGCATCTGAATAAGAAGATGAATAAGAAGAGGATTTGTGCGTAGAGAAAATACAAAAAAGCGGAAATTGCTGAAAAAAACAGTATTTTCCGCTTTGATTCATAACGAGTCTTGCTCGTAAAGCGTGCGATATCTCGTTCTTAATGAGTGCCGCTTGTGAAGTGTACGGGATTTAGGCTTTTCATTTAGAACATCTCTGCAAGCTCTCTCGCTGAAGCCACCACGGTTTTTATCTGCCGGGCGGTTTTTCCATGTCCCATTTTTCCATGCCTTCTTATCCTTAGAGGGGCAACAGCCAAGTCGCTTTTTACTACGAGATAAATCCGGTCGCCGTTTAAGGAAAAAGCCTAATCCGGAAGAAATTTGTCTATCAAAGCGGGAAATCATGGATGGCGTCAGGAACTTGTTCATCGGTGCAGAAGATATTGTAATGCTCATTATGGGTAATATCTTCTACATCGATCTCCGTCACAGGCAGGAAAAATGCCTCCATTTGTTTCTTTTCCCCACACTTTCTCCGTGGGAACGATTCTTAGTTGTCCTTCAAAATGAGAGTGATACTGCAAAGTATAAACTTGTCCCTTTTGAATTCGTATAAACCTTTTCGGTCTTTTTCCTTTTGGGGAGAGTAAGCATATAAGCCGGTGATTTTCAGTCCATTTTGCTCCTGCAAATCCAGTAAGCCGTAGGGAAATAATAAGAAAAAAATCGGTACAGCTTTGAAAGGCATGAAGAGGAAGCGCTTCATTTCGGCAAATTCTGCATCGGGAAAAAGAATATTAATCATTGGAGGAAGTATCCGATTCAGATAAGTTTCCTCTGTTTCAGGCAGTTTTATGATTTTGAAAGATAAGGCTACAAAGTACCGCTAAAAATGAACGCGCCGACGATACCCAGGAATGAAGCAATCACTATCCGAAAACAATCTTTTGATAAAGCAGAAATGTGCTGAGGGGGAGGATAGACTGCTCCTTAAGCGTTATAAGAATCGGCAAAACAAAAACACATAAGAACAAAAAGCCCGGAGAACAATACAAAAGGCACCATAGGGTTGTCTTTGTAGTAAAAACTTCTCTTCATTGCTTTTTCGAGCCTTTTTGAATTTTTGGAGACCTCCAAAAGTTCTCTAAAGCTTTAGCTGTTCTTCTTTCGTTAATTCCATTTTACTGCATCCTTGCTTCCTTCTTATATTTGGGTTTTTATTGAAACTTTTAAGTATAACATAAAGGAGCGACTTTTTTTGATGCCAGTGATGAAAGAATTTATATAAGGCTAAACAGTTTTAGTCAGGTCTTTTGTGTTATGATATTTCACAAAGCTTTATAGGAGTGTGATTTATGCAAGTGACCATCAAAAGATGATTTTGACTTAGAGAAAATTATTGATAGCGGACAGTGCTTTCGGGGAAAAATGTCTGGAAGACGGAAGCTATCGTTTTATCTCCGGAGATTCCGCCATTTACCTTCGTCCGAAAGGGGAGAGCCCGGAGTGTATACGGTGTCCTGTGATCAGAAAAAGCTGGGAAACAATCTGGTTTCCCTTTTTTGATTTGGAAAGATGCTATAGCGAAATTGCTGTTTCAGAAAGCGGAAAGCATGAATTCGTGGATCAGGCCATTGCCTCATGGTCGTGGAGTACGGCTCCTGCGACAAGACCCTTGGGAAATGCTTTTTAACCTTTATCATTTCACAACGGAAAAGTATTCCCGCCATTATCAAATCAGTGAAGCACTCTCGGAAAAATATGGCCATGATATTGTTACTGAACAGGAAGGCTGAGGCATTTCCCTCTCGGAAGAAATGAAAGATGCTACGGAGGAAGAGTTGGCGCTGTGGTCTTGGCTATAGGGTGAAGTATATTTTTGGACGCAATAAAAAGGTCAATAGTGAGAGCTAAACCTCCAAGCCATCGCAGAGCTTCCGGATGATACATTGCTGGAAAAAGCTTCAGACCGTCATGGGGGTAGGCATAAAGGTGGCAAACTGCATCGCCCTATTTGCCTACGGAAGAACCGCCCAGCGTTCCGGTGGATGTCTGGATTTTCCGCGCCATTGAGAAGGAATGTGGCGGAGTATCTCCATTTTCCTTGTATGGGAAAAATGCTGGGATTATTCAGCAATATATTTTTATTATGAGAGAGGGTAATCAGGCGTAAAGATGGATGAAAAATGAATGAGTGCTGAACAAAAATCCACTTTATACCATTGCAACTGCTTTAGTCTTTATTGAAATATTTCCGTAAGTTGCATTGCTGTTTGGGTCATAGCTTTTATCTCGCATGCAATTTCTTCAATATTCCATTTTCCAAGCTGATATATTCTTCAGTGGATCAAAGATAATTAAGTTGCTTTGAATAGCCAAATAAATATGATTACCTATAAGAAGAAACTTAATCCTCTAGGAACTTGTTTGTCAAACCAGGCAAGCATTGCCGGTGTTAGGAAATTTCATGCTGCTTCTATGTTAGAACAGTAGATGTCATAATTTTCGTTGTGAGGAATATCTTTCACATCAATTTTATCTCTCCTTCGCAGGGGCAAAAATACCCTCTATTTCTTCCTTTCTCCAACAGTTTATCTGAGGAATAACTCGTAGTTGTCCGTCAAAAATAGGAAGAATAGTTAAAGGAAAAATCTGTCCTTTAAATTCGTATGCGTGAGTGCCAACTGTCTTCTTTTTGGACTGTAGGCATATAAGTCTGTGATTTGTAGATTATTTTGATGCTGCAATTTAAAGTAAACCGGACTGGAGATAATATGAATAATTTGGTGAGCTTTTTAAGTTTTTAGTGGAAGTTTTTCTTCATTAAATTCCGAGTAGGAAGAAGGATATTTATCGTTGGAGGAAGTGAACGTTTTAAATATATTTCTCTTGGACTAAAACTTCTTTAGTTGTTTTTCAATAAACTTGGTGATAAAGCAGTATGATAGCTCCCCGGCGGCTATAGCTAGAACGATATAGTATCACGAAGAGTATACTGATACCGAACCATGTTGAATCATCAAAATGAGCAATTAATCTCATATAGCTATATGCAGATAGGACGCTGAAACAATATAAAATACATACATAAGTAAACAGAAATATAAAAATAGATGGAAGAGGAAGTGATTTATAGATGCATATCTTCAAGATATTCCAGTCCTTTTTAAATTGTGGTTCTCCTGAAGTTCTTTGAGTTTTGTCGTTCTTCTTTCACTCAAGTCAATTTGGTTCATGTTCCTTTCGAAGTCTTATCGAAAGATAAGTTTTTCAATTGTTTGATAGTCCTTTATCGGAGTTGTTCAACATGATTTCACCAAGTATATTTTTGAAGATTTTATGTTTTTGAGATAGCATGGATGCGTTGTACATTGAAGAAAAGCACAAAAATTTAATATTGTACATCTTAGGGAAAAGTCATATACGAATGATAGACGAATTAAACATAGCCATGGTAGAATAAAAACAGTTTCGGACAGGACAGAACAGTGAAAATACAGTAAGGAGTAAACATCATGGCAAATTACAACATCGATACCATCTGCGTAGCAGGGAGGCTATGAGCCGAAAAAGGAGAGCCCGAGAGTAGTCCCCATCGACACAATCCACCACCTTCAAAATACGAGACTTTCCCAGCAAATGGGAGACCTCTCTGACTGAAAGGATTCGGGCTATTTCTATACCAGACTGGCTAACCCCACCAATCGATGCTGTAGCAAATAAAACTAGTCAGTTGGAGGGCGTGTGGCGGCTATCCTAACCTCTTCCGGTCAGGCTGCACATTTCTATGCCATCTTCACATTGCCTTCTGCGGAGATTAGTGTGATTGCTTCTTCCGCAATCTCACGGAGGAACCTACAACAATCGCAAAGACCATGAAAAATATGAGGCAGTGAAACGACTTCAGTGATCCGGATATTTCTGCAGAAGAGCTGGAGTCAAGTTCGTCCCAACACAAAGCTGGTTTTGAGAAGTCTAGCGAATCCGGCTGAAAATGTAGATATCGAGAAATTGCCAAGGCAGCGCACAAGCATGGCGTGCCATTAATTGTGGACAATACCTTCCCACTCCGATTTTTCTGTAGACCTTTTGAATGGGGAGCGACATCGTGACATACCACCACAAAATACATGAACGGCTTTGCCAATGCGGTTGGTGGCGCAGTTGCGGGATTCCGGAAACTTCGACTGGACCAAGTATAGCGAGAAATTCTAGACCAACCACTCCGGACGAAAACCTACCACGGAACAGTCTATACGGAGCTTCGGTAAGGCAGCTTATATTGTGAGAATGACCACCAACCTGATGCGTGATTTAGGCTCCATTCCTTCTCCGCAAAACTCCTTCTACCTTGGCGCAGGTCTGGAAACCCTTGCACTTAAGAATGGAAAGACATTATGAAAATGCCTTGGCTTTAGCAAAAGCATTTGGAGCATCCAGGTATCCTGGGTTTCCTTCTCCGGTTTGGGAAAAATGACAGCCAGCATGAATTAGCTAAAAAGTACCTGCCAAAGGCTCCTGCGGAGTAATTTCGTCGTAGTTGGAGGAAGAGAAGCGCTGCAAAGTTTATGGATTCTCTGAAGCTGGCTGCTCATTGTAACTCACGTTGCTGGATGCCAGAACCTCGTGTGCTGCACCCGGCATCCACCACCCACAGACAAATGAATGATGAAGAGCTACTGCAGCAGGGGTATCACCGACCTAATCAGAATGTCTGTAGGAATTGAAGATGTGCAGGACATCATTGCAGATGCGATCAGGTATTGGAGAAATAAAGCGGACGCCAAATTTCATACCAGAAAACATAACGGGCTATCAAAATCAAAAATAATATATAGATTTTCGCAATATAGGTCTAAATAAGGGGTAGTCTGAGCCCTGACACTTGTGAAAAACCGGCGAAGTGAAGAACTGTAAAATCAATAATTGAAGCGAATGATGGTGTGAGTCTGTAATAGGGGCAATCTGAGCCTGTCACTGTACTGAAAGCGAGCAAAGCGAAGCTTGAAGTTAGTACTGTTACGAAGGCGAGGAAGTGAGAGTGCCCTGATTACAGACTCACCTGCATTAGAGTGCCTTCTTATAACTTATAGCCCGTTATTTTCCTATAGCACTTCCACTGACAGGACCGTAGAGTCTCCAGAGCAGCTTGCGTTTTCTCCTTCAGTAACCTGCACAACACCGGCTATCCAAGAGAAGGTACTTTCCGGTAAAAATGCCTTTAGAAGAAGGGCATTGAAACCACAGATATCGTGTACATGCCTACAAGCTCGATGGAGAAATCCTGTCCCTTTGCTTTTAAGTTCCTGACAGAGGGCTCATAGCATTTTGCCAATTCCAAACTTCCAAATGTGCCGGGCTTTTCAAAGAAACGATCCACTAAGATTGAGCCTTTAGAAGAGCGCTATCCAACTGCCAGCCATTCGTTCCTTAATGCAGTGGGAGACAGGAAGATTTTTCTCCTGAGTGGAGAGAGGAACTCTCTATGGGTGTCGAGGTTGCGTAGACATCCTCTTTGGGATAGGAGAGATCTTTCTTTCACTTTGGACAATGGCTTCCGCCTCCTTTTGTTCCTAAAGAACCGTCAATAAAGTCCTTCTGCATATCATACTACAATAAGAATTTTCTTCATTTTCTGCCTTCTTTCCGAGTCGATTTTGATGACAATAGCGTTCTGATAGGAAGTACACACTCTATATAGAATCTGCTATAGTTGTTATTGCGTCTGTTCTTTTAGAAAGCTTTTTGAAGGCTTATTTTGTAAAAATATTGAGGAGAAAAGATATGTTTATGTGCGCAGGGAATGCCTCTCTCTCGTACATATACGATGGGAAATCTTGATTAAATCTATGTGCACGATATTATAAAAGAGCACAATGAGTAATAAACAAAGAGAGAATTCAATCTCATTTTTACAAGATGTTTGTTTAGGAGGGCTGAGATTCACTGCACGTAAAATCCGAATGAGCCTATGAAAAACCGCTAATTGAATAAAAAGGAAAAGCTCTAATCAAAGAACTGAAATTACGGATACTATGGTTGAAATAAAATCATTCAAGACCTATAATTACATGTATATAAATCATTACAAATAATATATAACAGGATATTTAGGTGTAATTATGATGATTGAGAAAGAATTAGAAAGGGTATTTGCTTTTATCCCTTTGAAATATCTGAACATAAAGAAAAAGAATGGACCACCCAGATACTCAACTACGGGTGAAGGAAGATATATAGCACAATATGAGCAGTTTGGCTTTTTATATTATAAAGCCTCATTCCCGCGATTGACAGTAGGTACTTTATCAAAAGAAAAGTTGCTATATGAAGAGAAATTATGTACTGAGTTGCTTTCTGCTTGAAACGCTTACAAAGAATAACAGGAATGCATATGTAAAGCATCACATCCCCTTTTCTGATGGTTCCTACGCAGATTTATCGCTGTTTTTAGGAATACTTTTCAGTAAGAAGTTTACCGGGACGGAAGGAGTGCCTACTGCAATTAACAGCCAATGCGCAGCTGATTTTTGCTTTATCTAGTATATAATAAAAAGCTGATTATACGAAGAAAGAATTATGGTATTACTTGGGCATGATCCCGTCTATGTAACAAGAGGTACAAAAGAGCTTTGTTTCGAGTGAGATTTATTGCAGAGAAAGAAAAGGAAGAAGTATCGAGGTGGGGCTTACAATTGATTCAAAAGAGTTGTTTAATGTTGCAAGTTCAGTCCTTTCCAGTCCTGTTCGTGATGTAATCCAGTGAGAAAAACAGAAGATGTGATAGGACTTCCAAAAGGCTTCTGATTTTGCCTTGTCAGAAATAGTATGCTAAAATCCACCGGAGATAGCTGTGTATGCCTGTTTTTAAGAAAAAGCAGGATTGTAGATAAATTTGAAATTGTTGATGAGCCGGGATGGGAAAAAGCTTCTGATATATGCAAAGTGGAATTGTGGAAAACCATGATCCAAGGAAGCTTTCGTGAAAACGGAATAGTGGATAAGCTTTCCTGTACGCCTCATTGAAGGATACAAAGATTCTAGAGTTCAGGGGAATTAGAAAATGTTTTGGAGGAATTAAGTGGCGTAAAGTGGTTTCAATGATTTGGGAAGGTTTTTGTGTCCGATTGGATAGAGAATTTTATGCCAAATTTAAAAAGAAAAAGAATATAGAAGTTTGAAGATATTAGTACATGCGAAAAGATGGGAGTGAGTATTGGAGTGCAAGGAACTTGCTGATGTACTTGATTATTCTCAGTGGAGAAATTTTCAAAAAGTCATTGATAGAGCAATGATTGCGTGTGAGAGCAGTGGTCATGAGGAAGATACTGATTTTTGCTGAGGTCAGCAAAATCGTAGAAGCAGGTGCTACAAGCAAGTGCTCATAAAAGATTATGAGCTTACGAGATATGCTTGCTATTTGATTGTGCAAATGAGATCCTAGAAAGAGGTTATTGCATTTGGACAGACTTATTTTTGCTATACAAACATATCGTCAAGAAATAGCAGATCATTTTAATCAGCTTGATGAGGATAGAAGAAGGCTTGTCGTTCGTGGTGATATTAAACAATGGAATCAACTTCTGGTAGAAACAGCACATGATGCAGGAGTTATCACAAATGAAGAATTTTGCTATATTCAGAATCGCAGTATAGGGATTGTATGGTGGTTAGATGTAGAAGATATACATGATAGAAAAGGACTGACAGCAGACAAAAATCTTGGATTATATGGGAAGTACCGAATTGATTGCTAATTTATTTAGAATTTCACAGCAGAAGGAAAAACTGAGTAAAGACAGTTGAGGTGCAGAAGCAGCAACAAAGCTCACTATACAGTGGGAAAAGAAGTCAGAAGTGCTATTGAAAAATTCGGTGGCATCGATGCCGGGAAGATTTGGCTTGTTCCGGAGAAAAAGCATTCAACAGATAGAAAAAGAACAGATGAAGGTTTGAAAGATAAAGCCCAAAGGGCAAGTTGATGCTGGATGAATGATATTCATAAAATAGCCAATGAGGCGGATATGATTGTAAATGGCTATGCTTTCACTCGCTGTAAAGAAGGATTTAGAAACTGATTTCCACCACCTCATCCGCTACCTCCTGTAAAAAGGCGTAGTCGAGACACAATGAAGAAGATTCGATCCTCCCGAATTGCGGACTTTTAAGAGACTGGCGATACTGAACATATTTTTCGATCCATGCCGCTGGTGGGTTCATCAAAAGAGAAAGCTTTGCCTCTTGATAGAGGGTTGCAGCAAGGGCCAGTCGCTGCTTCTGCCCGCCGGAAAGACTCATGGGATGGCAATCTTTTAACGCGGAAAGTCCCAGTCGCTGAGGAGTTCTTCTTTTGTCGCTCACCACATTTCAGTTCCATCTCTTCTTCCACGGAGTCTCCGAACAACTGCTGATTCACATTCTGCATAACCATAGCGGAAAAAGGCAAGACCTGTCTTTTGAGAGTTCTTTTCCGAACAGGGAGAAAATGACTCTCTTTTCATTCTCCAAAGCCGCTGAGTTTGCGGAGACAGGTGGACTTTGCCACTCCGTTTTCTCCACTATACGTAAATTTTCCAAAGAGAAAAGAGGCACAGCCCTTCCTTTGATATCTTAGCTGCTCCTTCATTTTTCCATTCCGGAAGAGAAAGGCTTGGTTTCGTTCTTGCGCGAAGCCCCATGGATTTGATATTTTCCCGGAAGTGCCAGAAAAATCCTCTCGGGAAAAATAACTTGCAGATCTTCCCTTTCTCATGCCACTCGATCAATGATATCCATCAGTAGTAAAGGCGGTGCTTCAGCCACAAGAATCGTAATCCCTTTTTCTTTTCAGGGTATGGAGCATGGCTTTTAGAACGGCAGATAGAGCCTTCTGTCCAGAGTTGGAAGAGGGCTCATCCAGGACCAAGGAAGGGACAGCCGGAGAGATATAGGCGAGCAAGGGCAAGAATCTGCTTTTCTCCTCCGGACAAGGCGAAGATATTTCACCAAGCAGTCGATGGGAAAATGAGAGAAGCGCTTCCATTCGCCTGTCCATTTCCTCGGTCTGAGTCCCACATATTTCCATGGTGAAAGAGTAATTCTTGTGGTGTTTGATGATTGAAAAATGGTTGAGTTTTGAAAAACGGTGGCAACCCAGAAGCGATTTTGTAAATGGGAAGGGAAGATAAGTCTTCTCCTGAAAAGCAGATTTTCCTTGCTTTTTCCGTTGTAGTACTGATGAAGCCAGGCCGTTTACGGCATGGAATCGGGAGGATTTCCTGCCGCCGCTTTCTCCCATGAAGCAGGCATTCTCTTTGAATCCCGTAAGACTGATGTCCTGTAGCACGGAGCGAGATCTCCGTAGGATAAAGAAAATTCGAAAGCAAGCATAAAACCTCTTTTTGCACCGTCAATAGTGTAGTAAGATGAACTCCAAAATAGCGTGTCGCTGCTATCAGCAGGATACAAATAGACAAACAGCGTCCACAGATCGCAGACGAAACCGTAGCATAGCGTCTTTTTGGGCGGGATTCTCCGATGCATTGCACTCCGCCGCCTTTCGCGATATCCTCCGCTATATTCGCGGGAAATGATGAGGACGTGAATGGAAACATGAGCAGATTCTGTATCGGATTCCAAGTCCGAATACCCCGAATCTTTCATGGCTCGTTCAATAGCTTTCTCTCTCTTCCGTGAAGGCAGGAAAACGGAACATCACGGCTATAGGGATGGAAATGCATTGAGGGATATATAGGAGAAAATCCATGGAAGCTTTAAGATGGCGCACGTCCGAAGTTCTGGCAGAAAAGCCCTCTGCCAGATGGGGTAAAAGCAGACGAGGACAGGAGAAAGGAAAGAGGATACGTAAAGGGACCGCTATATATATACTGCGCGGAATACCCGGGAATAAAGCAAAGGGCGGCAAAAACAAGAGGAGCGAACAGTGACAGTTCTTCGCAAACCGTTCAGAGAAGAAGAAGACGGAGAAGAGCAGCACCAGCCCGTTCTCCGTAAAAAGGGAAGATAGTGCACGATCGTAAAGCCTAAAACAGCAAAAACGAGAAGCTTGGTAATCAGCTTTGGATTAGCGAGTCTCAACGCTACTTTCCGCCCAGGGTTTTTCTTTGATGCATGCTCTAAGTACTTTTTATTTTGCATTATTTTATCTCATACAGTTCTATTTCTGTGCTATTCTATGCTGTATTGTTCTGTCTCGCATTACTATCCCATATTGCTTAGCCCTGTATTGCTTAGCTCCGCGTTGCTCTGCTCTGCACTTTGCTCTCTGCTCTGCCTTGCTCTACTCGCAGTACGCTGCTCCGTCTTGTTATACAATTCCTGCTCAAAATGTTTTCTTCAATAGCTTCTTCCGAGCAAGCACCGAGAAGTCCGAAAAGGAAGATTTGAACATGAAACGATAGCCATACACGGTAGTTAAAGCAGCTTTTTCAATGGCACTTCCATAATTTCTCCCATTTCTTTGATAACCATCTCCATATACGCTCTTTTAACAGAAGCATTTGAAAAGGGTGGGCCAGACTAAACACCGCATAGCTTAGCATCGTGGTAGAACCGGACTGGTAGTTCCCATCCGTCCGGATGCCTTCTGAGAACAGAAGGAGGGAGGGGCACCACAGGTATGCCCGAATAGGAACATGATAGGGTAATCATGCCAAAATGGGAAAGCGAAGGGTTTATTCACCTTGCCATAAAGACATGACGATAGGTCCGCCGATAAGCGCGTAGGCAGCAGGGTAGACAAGATACAAAATAGAACGACACCCATCATCCCCACGGCAAACATACAGATAAAGTAAATCACGGCAAAAACACCGATAGACACCAGGTCTT